>OKHK01000074.1_pt1 | contig 23164 bp, 18 predicted proteins | sample 1613011 | NCBI WGS metagenome assembly OKHK01 (sample SAMN04436831, study PRJEB24849) | human gut metagenome | biome: human gut; feature: NICU; material: stool | host: Homo sapiens | place: USA: Saint Louis, MO | collected 2011-08-09
AGAAGCGGGGGCCGATATTTTAGACATTGGCGGCCAATCCACACGTCCTGGCTACGAAGAAGTTTCTCCACAAGTTGAGGCAGACCGAGTATTACCGTTAATTAAAAAAATACGTGAGACTTCTCTAGCGCCGATTTCTGTGGATACCTACTATCCCGAAGTAGCAGAAGCCGCGATTCAAGCTGGCGCCACAATGATTAATGACATCAAAGGATTAGACACTCCGGGGATGGCAGAAGTCCTCGCACAATATCCTGAAGTCCAAGTTGTGATTATGCATTCTAGAAAACGCCAATCGCTTTCTTTAAAAGAAGAGTTGCACCAATTTTATACAGAAAAAATTGAACAATGCCAAAAATATGGGCTTTCCTTAGAAAAAATTTGTTTCGATCCAGGGATTGGCTTTCATAAAACTGTCGCAGAAAACCTTCAACTGTTAAAAGATCCTAACGCCTTTCGCTACCAAGATTATCCGTTACTGTACGGCGTTTCTCGCAAACGAACTATTGGCGCTTTAACGAACGAACCAGAACCAGCCAACCGTGATTTTGGCTCAGCCGCTGCTTCCTTGTATGCAGCACAACAAGGCGTAGAAATTTTACGTGTTCATAATGTCCAAGGCTTAAAACAAACATTTGATGTCTGGCGAGCATTGTCGGAGAAGGAGTAAGGGCGGAGCAATAGACTAAACAGACCGACCATCAAAAAAGATGGTCGGTCTGTTTAGTCTAAAAAATTTTAGTTGGCTGAATCGTTTTATCCCAGTAAACAGTGCGCGATTTTTATTACAAAAGAAAGCGGCTGTTGAATAATCAGGAAAGAAAGCGTATTCTAGGAAGGTGCAAATGTGTTATACTACACAAGTAGGAAGTTTATGACGGTGGCAATTTCTCAAAAAAAGGGGGACTGCCAATGTTTTTGCTTGTTTGCTCTTTCCCTAGAAAGGAATAGCAGTGACTGTCTTTGAAGCATTGATGCTTGCGATTGCTTTCGCAACATTAATTGTCAAAATCAGTAATAAAAACGACAAAAAATAAACCCGTCATAACCTTTAGCGAAGATTGACGGGTTTATTTCCGTATTAAAATCAAGCTACCGTCTTAAACGGTCTACCCGAGAGCGTATGTCTAGTACGCTCTCTTCGTGTTTATTATACCAAGGTATCACCTAAAAAGCTAGCCGCTAAATCCTCAATAGGATCCAGCGGCTTTTTTAATTTTCTCTTGTCAAAATCGTTTGTGTAATTTCATACAATTGTTCTTTCGCTTGGGCCTTTGTTTCAGGAAGTTTGCTGATTTCTTTCAGCGCTTTTTCTGTGTAATGAGTGGCTAATTGTTGGGCCTTTTCTACGCCACCTAGTTCATGGACAAGACGATAAATTTCCTGTGTTTCTTCATCGGTCAAGGCTTCTTTTTTCATTAAAAGTGGCAACAAGACTTCACGATTGGCTTCAAGTGCATAAATCAAGGGCAAAGAATACACGCCTTGACGTACGTCTTCTAAGACGGGTTTGCCGATAGCATCGGCAGTTTGCGTATAGTCCAAAATATCATCAATAATTTGAAAAGCCAGTCCGATATTTTCGCCGATTTCACCACAACGTTTGGCAAAACGTTGGGAGGTGCCACTTTCATAGGCACCGACAAAACAACTTAGCGCAAACAATTCCGCTGTTTTCCCGGAAATATTTTTTAAATATTGGTCAATCGTTACCTCGAAATTATAGCGATTGTCCATTTGACCAAGCTCACCAGTCAGGACTTTTTCCATACTGCGCGAATTTAATTGAATGCTTTTTAATGAAGAAGAATAATCAGATAAGAGCTTGAAACAGCAAACAAAAAGATAATCGCCTGTATACACGGCTGTGCTATTTCCAAAGCGCGAACGCAATGTTGGCAAGCCACGACGCGTATCGGCTTCGTCGACAATATCGTCGTGAACTAACGTGGCGGTATGCAGTAATTCAATGGAAGCCGCTAACGCTGTCGCCTTTTTAGGGTCCCGCTGTTCACCAAAATAAGAGAACAACAGTTGGTAGGCTGGACGTAGCAATTTGCCGCCAGAATGAATCATGTCATGGACAGCAGCTTGAATCTCTTGATTATCGATTTGAACCGCTTGTTCCATCAAGCGAAGAGTAGTTGTTAATTCTTTTGATAACGTAGGATAGGTATTCCACATAGGATGTATATTCATAAGATGACTCCTTTAATTGTGGCGGACAGGTTTTCAATTAGAAAAATTGACTCCACTTATGTTTCGTTGTTTGTTCATAATTCAGTTGGAATTTTCGTAACGTCTGGACATGTTGTAGTAAATAATTAGCGGCAATCCCAATGGCAATCCCTGAGAGTAACCCAAACAGAGATAAAAATGGTAAGTACAGCATCGGCGCCCACGAATGAGCAAAGAAAGAGGTCGTTAGCAACTGACCAACGTTGTGTAAGAAACCACCAACGGCACTAATCCCAATAATGCTGACCCGTTTTGGCCCCAGCTGCTTGACAAGCAACATGCCGAAATAACTTAATAAGGCACCACTGGCACTATAGAAAAAGGTCGAAAGTGTGCCGCCCAGTAATGTCGTTAAAATCAAACGTAAACAGACCAGGAAAAAACTATCACGCTTACGCATGGTGAAAATCGCAATAATGGTAATTAAATTTGCTAGACCGAGCTTTGCCCCAGGAGCAAATGCGAAAGGGTAAGGAATCATATTTTCGATTAAACCAATAATGACCCCTTGGGCAACGAGCATAGCAATATAAATATTCTTGTGTAATTTGCTCATAGTTGTCGTGCTTAATAAATTAAGCTACCGTCTTCACTCCCATCAGAAGCTTCCACGGTGATAAACAAATTGTGGGGTAGACAGGCAATCGGGGTTTCACCAGGTTTGGAAATCCAGCCTCGTCGAACATCCACTAAGTCAGCACAGTTGGCTTCCTTCACGCGGATACGATCACCATCTACTTCAATCAGGTTGTAATCACCGTCTTTTGCTTCGTATTTATATGTATAATGCGGGCCGTCCTTTTTTAAGTCAAAGACTTTGATTACTTTGTTGTCTACTTTCAAGACTGCTTGATACGTAGCCGCTTCTTGACCACGGTTTTGCATGGCAAAAACAACAAGGGGCAGAAAAGAACCAAGAACTAAAATAGCAATAATAATAACGTCCCATGTTTTCAAGCGACTTTTCTTAATGAATTCTTTGATCGTCATTTTCTTCTCTCTCCTTTGGTGTTTTTTTCTTGTCTATCATAACACAGTGAACGAGCTTGGAACAAAAATTATTTTGAATTTTTGTTCCAAGCTCAAAAACTGATAAACGGCAGGAACAGAACCAACACTACGCGTTGCTCCGATCTCAACAACTTCTAAGAGCTAAAGCTCTAAGAGTTGAAGGTCCTTCGGAAATAAGCCGAAATTGTTGAGAATCACGAAGAACGTAGTGATTCGATGATGAACAATACCTACTTGGTCTCCAAAAATTAAAGAACACCGGGTAGGTATCATGCAACATCAACTCGTACCTCGTTGTGTTTTATGACAATTTTCGGAAATTCCTTCTTATTGCTGAGAAACACTATTTGCAAAGCAAATAGATGTTGAACAGTACCTACTTGGTTCTCGGAGCTAAACGATTCTGTCCCGACCTCAGTTGAGCCACCATATTATATAAAAGAAAATATGTGGGACAAAAGTCATGCTTGACTGCTGTCCCACATACTAAATCCTATGATAGTCAGCTGGAGACATGTGTCTCAGCTTTTGCTCGTAGTTGTCAATCGATTATCGATTGCTTACTTACCGCCGTATCTAGCTTTCGGGGTACCATACCACGCTTTACCAAGTTTGCGTTGAATCCATGGAATTACCCAGCGGTCTAAACCGACAGCACGGCCTGAACCGTTCATCAAAGCAAAAGCGACAAAGATAAACCAGATATTTACCCAATAGAACATGCCAGATAAACAGAAGGCAATTGTTAAACCAATTGTAGCAGCACTTGATAACCAAGTGAATAAACCAGCAATCAATGCTAAAGCAATACATACTTCAACGATTGTCATGAATTTTTGCATGAACAAAGCAACTTCTTGGTTTGGCATCATAAATTTCATTACGCTTTCGAACCATTTAGGCATGTGATCAAACACTTGCATTGGTGTTTCGCCGTAAGCGTAGCTTAAACCAAAGTGCGCTGCTTGTGTTGCCGCATCGGCACCACCGCTTGCCGCCGCATCCGCCGCACCACTTGCAGCAGTTGTTGCTGTTTCAGTTGCTTGTTCTTGTAACCAAGGGAATGGGAAAACGACTTTATCTGTGAACCAAGAACCATCACCAAACCAAGTGCTTGGTTTCAAGTAATCGCCGTTGCCGACAATTTTCTTCATTGATTCGACTAACCAAACCATACCATAGAAGACACGTAGCGGAACACTCCACAAGACATTGCCGTAACGAGACGTATGTCCGCGAGCAACAGAACGATCATCTTTAATATGGAAGATTTCGTGCATAATGTATTGGAACATGTAGTAACCAGAACGAATATCAAAGAAGTATTTCAAGTTAACGATATGTTTCATAATGATGGCTAAGAAACCACTCAAATGAATTTTATCGAATAAGTTGGCAACGCCCCATTTCGCGCCGATGGAAACCATGAATCCTTGGTAGTTTCCTTTAAAGGCGTGTTTTTCGCCGCCTTTAATATCTGCAACGATGTTGGCAGCCGCAGTATGACCTGTTTGTTCAGCTGCTTGAACGATTTGAGGAGTTGGTGTATTTGGTGTTTCTTCGTAATAAACCAAGTCACCAATGATATAAATGTTTTTGTCTTCGTAACCTTTTGCTTGCATGTATTCATTCGCAACTAAACGACTACCACGGGCTGCTTCTAAACCAAAGTCAGCGGCATCAGAAGTTGCTTTCACACCAGCTGTCCAGATTAACGTATGCGTTGGTACTTCAGAACCATCTTTTAATTTAATGTGATCTGCTGCAACTTCAACGATTGGTGAGTTCAATAATAATTGAACATTTTTCTTTTCTAGATAACGTTCTGCTTTGGCAGCATCGTTACGAGATAACATGTTTAAGATGGTTGGCATTGCTTCAACAACCATTAATGTAATTTCGTCTGGATCAATTTTGGCATCTTTCGCTAAACGATCTTTCCAGTCGATTAATTCGCCGACCATTTCGATCCCAGTAAAACCAGAACCACAGACAACGAATGTTAACATTGCTTTGCGTACTTCAGCATCTGGTTCGATGGCTGCTTTAGCAACGGTTGCTTCAATGTGATGACGAATTTTCACTGCATCATCAAATGACCATAAGGTGAAACCATTTTCTTTCACGCCTGGTGTTCCAAAGTCGTTTGGTTCGCCACCCATACCCAGAATTAACTGGTCAAATGGATAAGAACCTGCTAAAGTTTTCACAACTTTGTTTTCTTTGTCGATCCCAGTAACAGTATCTGTTACCAATTTTACGTTTTTCTTGCGTGAGAACAAACGTTGTAAGTCGTATTGAATTGCTTCTGGTTCAACACGTCCGCCTGCTACTTCATGCAATTCGGTCATCATAGTGTGGTAAGAATGGCGATCAATCAATGTGATTGTTACGTCCGTATCTTTTTTAAATTTCTTTGCTAGAAATTTAGTAGCTGAAACGCCAGCATACCCAGCACCTACAACGACAATATTTTGCTTTGTCATTGACAATCCGCTCCTTAATATTGTAAGTAGTAAAATAGTGATAATGATTAATAAGTACACAATCGACTAACATTATATAAGTATTTCACGAATTTGTCTAATATAAATTTTAATTGTCAACAAATTTACTCCAACGATGAGTTTTTGATGAAAAAAAGACCGAAATGTAAATATTTTTAGGGGATGGTCTTGACAACGTTTTTAAAACCATTATAATGTGTAATGTATCACAAACTTTTAATGTTTGTGAAAATCATGAAAGAAAAGGTGACTATCAATGAAAGTGAATAAATTTGTTAAAGGTTTTGCGGCAATTGCATTATTTAGTTTAGTATTAGCAGGCTGTGGCGCAGACAAGAAAGACAACACAACGAACTCTTCTAGCGCAGCATCTTCAGAAACGAAAAAATCAACTGAATCATCAGCACCAGCGAAAAAAGTTGCCGGTGGCGATTTAAAAGATGGTACGTATAAATTAGAAGAAAAAAATGAAAAAAATGGTTACCGTGCAGTCTTTGAAATGACTGTAAAAGACGGCAAAATCACTGAATCTAAATATGACAACATCAATGCTGACGGCAAATCTAAAACAGAAGACACTAAGTATGAAGAAAGCATGAAAGCAAAATCTGGTGTTGGACCAAAAGAATACATCAAACAATTAAACGATTCTTTTGTTAAAGAACAAAGCGCAAGCGGTGTGGAAGTAGTAACTGGTGCGACTCATTCATCTGAATCATTCCAAAACTACGCACAACAATTAATCCAAGCAGCACAAGCTGGTAACACAGACACAATCGAAATCGACAATGGCGCAGCATTGAAAGATGGTACGTACTCATTGAAAGAAAAAAATGACTCAAACGGCTACCACACAACATTCTCAATGACTGTGAAAGATGGTAAAGTGACTGAATCTAACTACGATAACGTGAACGCTGACGGCAAATCTAAAAAAGATGACACTGAATACGAAAGCAAAATGAAAGACGTTGCTGGCGTTGGACCAAAAGAATATATCGAAACATTAAACAAAGAATTTGTTAAAGCAATGGGCGAAGAAGACGGCTCACCTGCAGGTGTTGAAGTGGTAACTGGTGCAACACACAGCACACATTCATTCATCAACTACGCACAACAATTAGTGAACGCTGCTGAAAAAGGCGACACAACTGAAATCGTTGTTGACAACATCGTAACAAAATAAGTAATAATAAATGAATCGTGAAGTAGTTCCTGAAATGCTTTTCAGCAATTACTTGACACCATTGAGGGGTTGGGAAAAAGTCGGTTGGCTGACTTTCCCGCCCCTTTTTCTTCGCTAGTTCTGTCCATCATTTCACAAATTTTTTCACAGAAATTTGTGAATTTCCAAGAGAAAGACTTTTCATTTTTTCCAAAAAAGGCTACTATGCAAGAGAACTTATTTTTTAATTAAAGAAGGAAAGAAGAGGGAATCCTATGAAAAAGAAACTTCTGCTCATGGTGAGTGTTCTAGCAGTGCTGTTTGTGGCAGCTGCTTGTTCCTCAAAACCAGAAGCGAAAATTAATACAGAACCATACTCTGACCGTCAAACAATGCTTGGTACCTACGTTCAAATTCGCATCTACGATGATGGCAAAGAAGACGTCTTACCGAAAGCCTTTGCCCGTGTCAAAGAACTAGGCGATAAAATCACCGTCAACCAACCAGGTTCAGAAATTGATGAAATCAACCAAGAAGCAGGCGTAAAACCAGTCAAAGTCTCAGATGACCTGTATCCTTTGTTGAAAAAAGCCTATGAATACAGCAAAGACTCCCGCGGCGGCTTCGACATGGCAATTGGCCCAATCACCTCTATGTGGCACATTGGCTTCGATGATGCCCGCAAACCAAGCCAAGCCGAAATTGATCAAGCCTTGAAACTCGTTGATTACACGAAAGTCAAATTCAACGACAAAGAGCAAACCGTTTACCTTGAAGAAAAAGGCATGCAATTGGATTTAGGCGCAATTGCCAAAGGCTTCATCACCGACGAAGTCGTGAAAGTCCTCAAAGACAACGGCGTCACCACCGCTATCGTCGATTTAGGCGGAAATGTTTACGTCTTAGGGCACAGCCCACGTGGCAAAGATATGGATTGGACAGTCGGCATTCAAGATCCGAATAAAGCCCGCAACACAGTCTTAGGTCAAGTCAAAGAAAGCAACAAAACCTTAGTCACATCAGGAATTTATGAACGCTACTTAAAAGTCGATGGCAAAACGTACCACCATCTCTTCGATCGTGAAACTGGCTATCCGTTTGATAACGACATCGCGGGTGTCACCATTATCACCGACAAATCCATCGATGGTGATGGTCTCTCAACAGCCGTCTTCTCAATGGGCGTCAAAAAAGGACTAGAATATGTCGAAAGTCTGAAAGGAACCGATGCCATTTTCGTCACAAAAGACGACAAAGTCTACATCAGCAAAGATATCGAAGGCAACTTTGAAATCGGCAAAGACTCTGGCTATACGATGGGGAATCGGGTCGATTTGAAATAAGGAGCGACTAAAAATGTCTTTAAATGTGTTTTTAAAAGTAGTGGAAATTCAGACGAAGCTAGCCAGTCTCTTTCCCTTCATTATCGGGGTCTTGTTTTCAATGACCTATTTCGGGGAAGTCCAGTGGGGCAACACTTCATTGGCATGGTGGTCTTTGATATGGCCACCACCGCCATTAACAATTACATGGATTTTAAAAAAGCCAAATCTGACGTCTATAAATATGAAGAAAATATTATCGGACAATCAGGCGTTTCACCACAACTGGTCCGCAACATGATTTTCGCCATGATTACCTTCACTGCCGTTGTGGGTGCGTACTTAACGGTTCAAACCGGCTGGCTCTTCCTCGTATTAGGGGGGATTTGCTGCTTCATCGGTATTTTCTACACGTATGGACCGATTCCGTTATCCCGCATGCCCTTGGGGGAAATTTTCAGTGGTTTCACGATGGGCTTAGGCATCTTCGTCTTAACCGTTTACTTGAACGTCGTCACCAATCCGCCGTTTTACTTAACGGTCGATTTTGCTAGCGGCGCCTTTCGCTTAGACGGCAATCTCTGGGCGGTGCTTGCGATTGTCGTGGCGTCCTTGCCCTTGGTCTGTTCGATTGCTAACATCATGCTCGCCAACAATTTACGGGACTTAGACACGGATATTGAGAACCACCGTTATACATTAGTCTATTATATCGGGCGCCCAGCAGGGATTGTGCTGTTTCAAGTGTTAGCGCTAGCTGGTTATCTGGTGATTTTATTCGGCTTCATTAGTGGTATTTATCAATGGCCAGTGTTAATTACATTTGCTACTTTGCCTGTCATTTGGAAAAATATTCAAACGTTTAAACAAGAATTGCCGCAGCCGAAAAGTTTCCGTCATTCCATTAAAAACTTAATGGTTTTCAATGGCACCTATGCCTTAGGGCTATTAATTAGTGCGTTGCTTGGCTAGATTCTTAAAAAAGTAGAGAAAATACGAAAAAAATACTGTTTTTTTTCAAGCGACTTCTTCAAAAGTGTTACACAAAGCTCAAAAAGTTAGTATCAATTACTAACTTTTTGAGCTTTTCTCGTTAAATGGCTAGAAACCTTAAACTTTTGTCGGGGATTTTTGATAAAAATTGACTAAAATCGCCTTTTTTTAGTAATGATTATTAAATAACGGGCGTTGTAAACCCTGGTATAACAAGAACTTTCAAAATTTTCGCAAGAGGTGCGAAAAAAACGTCAATTCCTAAAGGGGGGTTCTTTGTTATTATAGAGGTATGAAAAAAGGTTGTTACACATTCCTTGTATAAAAGATCAACGAATACAAGTGAATCTAAAGGAGGTTTTTAAATGAAAAAAAAGCGTTATTTAATAATTGCGTGTTTGCTATTTTCCCCTAGTTTTTTTATAAATGTTGAAGCGTCTGATGGTGGTTCTAGTTCGGTGGGGATTGAATTTTACCAAAATCCGAGAACACCCGCTCCTAAAGATGCCCCACCGAAAACAGATGCGCCAGCTGCTGATCCCAAGGAACCAGCTGGTCCTCCGCAAGGAGATCAACGAAGTGGTGGTTCGACACAGACCACCACAACTGGCTCGCAGCTCCCTCGTACAGGGAGCAAGAGTCAGGCAAATCTTAGCATTCTCGGCTTAGCCTTAATCGGCTTGGCGGGAATGGTACATAGAAAGAAGGGACGACATGAAGCAAACTAAGTGGCAACGATTAGCAACCATTGGCTTGTGTAGTTCTTTAGTGATTAACGCCTTTTCTGGCGTGACCGCAGTTGCGGAAACAATCACGATTGAAAGTAGTCCGACAGTAGCAAGTAGCGCTAAGGAAGCAACATCAGCAAGTAGCGCAACGCCAGAAAGTACGGAAAGCAGTCAAGAAACGACTGAAACGAGTCGGGAAGAAGTAACACAGGAAACAGTGGAACAAGAAGATACAACGGAAATAGCTCAAGAAGAAAATCTGCTGGAACCATCTGGTATTCAAGCGAAAATTATGCCTAGAGCATTTGTCTGGGCAGCTACAGGAACCACGAATAGAACCACGGTTCGTCTTAACGATGTAGTTGATTATCGAATGAAACTGGAAAATATTACAACAGATGATACAAATTCAGATATTGTTGGTCCGATTCGAATTGAATCAAAATTGGCAGCTGGAATGACTAGACCAACGTCAGTTATTATCAAAGTTGGCCCCGAGGAACAAAATGTAGTTATAGGAGAAGGCTCTCATAATGCCAATAGTGGTGGCGAATATTTTGTTTGGACAGAGTCGACTAGGACGGTCACTGCATTTATCAATCGTCTACACGGGCGAACTTCTGGAAATACTGGGTATATCAAAACATTGTATTTTCAGACAAGAATTACTTCGGGTACACACAACGAAAAAAAATATATCGATTCCACGATTCGATTTAATGGATTTGGCGCAGTGAATAGACGAAATGAAATGACGTATGTGGATAGATTTTCTGGTAACTTAGGTTTGAAAGGGAATTTAAAATTTTACGATGAGGATGGAGTGGCTAGTAAGGAACAAATGAGTCTTTCCATAAACCCAGTATTATTTAAATCAACCAATTCGAGAGTAGAAGGGACGCTGTTAAGATATCCTTTAACTATGACAAATGCTGGTAGTGGGCTTTATAGGTTTGATACAGGACTAAAAAATATAGGTACTAGTAACGGGGGTTCGTGGTTTTTCTTTAGTAACGATATTGCGATTAATTTTGCTACAGCTACCACCAATAGAATTGATAAAATTGTGTTAGCACCACCTAAAGCAACACTTCCAGACAGCCGAACAGGTGTGATGACTTCCAGAGCGTACACATCAACAACTTATACGAGAAGTAACTATGATATTTCAACATATAACTTTACTAAAGCGACTGGTAAGACATGGCGTATAACGAATCGTAGTTCTAATAGCGGAGTAAGCACCAATATTATGTTTAGTGACAATCTTGTAGGAACAACAGGACAGTTCAATAAAGGGAATTCTGGTGCTACTATTAATTATTATATTTATTACAAAAAGCTTTATGAGAATTTTGTTAATAGTAACGGACAAAAAATTACACCACCATCAGGATTCACACAAGGAAAGCGAACGGTTATTAATAGTGAAGCGTACACTTTTAAACAAAGTGGCACCTTGCCAGATACCTATCAAGCAGACGGCAAAACCTATAAGTTCAAAGGTTGGTACAAAGGCAAAACCAAGCCAAACACCTTGACCACCACCAAAGCACCTAGTTATCCAGTGACTTATGATGATAATGATGATTTGAATGTGGTGTATGAGGAGATTAAGGTTTTTGATTTTCCAGCGCTGACCTATCAATTCGGGTTCGTAGACGAGTCTGGCAAACGAGTAGATGCTTCAACGATTAAACTAACCTATGACAATTGGCATGGAGAAGGATTAGCAACCAATTCAGCTGATTCAAATAAACCTGATTACTGGAAAACAGTCAGTCTTGAAAAAGGTAAAGTTGCACCAACCAAAAACAATTTGAAGGAAATTGCTTATCCTGCGCAATCTCTTGAAATACTGAGTGATCGAAGTACACAATATAGTGCGGCTAATTTAACCTTTACACTACCCAATTACTATGAAAAAATAAGTGTTTATAACAAGAGTGGTACTTTTGATATAGCTTACCCGTTTCCTAATATTCAAGGTAATGATTATTCAGAGCCATTTGTCGAAGGTGAGAATAAGCTACTTTCTAGAAACTTTGAGTTAAAGAATAACGGGAGTCAATCGTTTATCTTTAATCGAACAACCACGGCTACTCCGATAGATATTCAGGTACCCAGTTATTTGCGAAAGGTTGTCCACAATCCTAATTTGGGATCGGGGGTAGCAACCTATCTTACAATTGATAAACCAGTCTATTACTATCTAACCAATCGTAAAGTCACCGAAAATTTCGTAGACACCAACGGCACTAAAATCACGCCACCAACAGGCTTTACGCAAGGGAACCAGATTCCCATGACGAGCAACACCTTCAAGTATACGAGCGCAAAAGCCTTACCAGCTAGTTATACAACAGGCGGTAAAACTTACATTTTCCAAGGCTGGTACAAAGGTAAAACGAAGCCTAATACTTTAACAACAAGTACTACGCCAACATACAATACAACTTTTGATGGCAATGACGACATGACGGCGATGTATAAGGAAGAAGTACCGAAAGCAAGTGTCGCTTTAACTCGCACTACCGCTGAAACCGTGACTAGCGGCGGCAATGTCACCTGGCGTGCCACAATTACCAATACAAGCCAAGCGCCACTAACCACGGCGACCATCAAGAAATCAACCGCTTGGACAACCGGCTTAGCAGCACCAACCGCCATGATTGTCACGCCAGCTGGCGGAACCGCAAAAACAGTTCCCGTCACAGCGACTACGTGGACCAATGGTGTTAGCTTAGGCACTGACATTCCCGTAGGAAAATCTGCCACGGTTCAGTTCACTACGAAAGCGACGGGGACAGCGGGGCAAGTCTTGCGCGCTGGGATTACCACCAGTGGGAATTACAGTGGTGTTTCTACTTCGGCCACCGTACGTGTGAAAGACAATGATCAAGCAATTGTAACACCAACGGCTGAAGGCTTCATCAGTGTTCCAACCTTCAATTTTGGTCAAGTTGGGGTAGCGGGAAGCACGCAACAGCATGGCCTGAAAAAAGCCGCTGATTACTATGGCAACGGCACACGCAATCCCTATCTGCGGATCAAGAAAACCCAACCGAATTGGAGCCTAACGGCGCATCTGTCACAACCAAAATCAGCGACAGACAGCTTGCCTACAGCGACCCGCTTATTGTTAGGGGCGGCTCCTGTTTCGAGTTTCTCAAATTACAACCAACCTACCGAGTTGAAAAATGCGGTCGGTACTACGAGTGCCATTAGCTTGAATGCCAACAACACGGCCACTAGGATTATTGCCAACCAGCAATTCACTGGGAGTAATATTTATCAGTTGGACTTCACCTTCAACAATGTCAAACTTGAAGTGCCAGCCAACCAAGGGGTCAAGGGGCAACAATACCAAGCCGCAATTACGTGGAACTTAGTGACAGGTCCTTAAAATAGTTAAGTTATCATGAGGAAAGCTCAAAATGTTAGTATCAAACACTAACATTTTGAGCTTTTGTTTATGTAAATTAAGGAATTTGGCTGAAAATCAGTAGCAAAATGGCAGATTCTCTTAATTTTCGAGTGTTTTTCCAGTGAAAAAGTGCTCTTCCGCCTTGGTATAATAGGAATCATCAGAAAAGTAGCTTAGCTGTAGCAAAATTTAAAATTTCAGGGCCACCTTTTTTTTGATAGAATAATGGAGAAAATTAAAAGCTGTACATATACCAATGAACAATAAATCAATACATAAAAAAGGAGAATAGCATGAATCAAAAATGGCAAAAGTTACTTCCAACAGGAACTCACCTAAGAGGTGGTTCAGCACAAGCTATCACGACTGACCCTTGCGCCCTGTACGAAGGGACAAGGGGCAAGCAAATTTTAGCATTCCCAGCTTAGCCTTAATCGGCTTGGCGGGAATGGTACATAGAAAGAAGGGACGACATGAAGAGAATTAACTGGCAACGCTTAGCAACCATTGGCTTGTGTAGTTCTTTAGTGATTAACGCCTTTTCTGGCGTAACAGCCATTGCGGAAACAGTCACGAGTGAAAGTAGCCCGACAGTGGCAAATAGTATTAAGGAAGCAACACCAGCAAGTAGCACAACGCAAGAAAGTACGGAAAGCAGTCAAGAAACGACTGAAACGAGTCGGGAAAAAGTAACACAGGAAACAGCGAAACAAGCAGAGACAAAAGCGCCACTGGAAACACCAGAGATAAAAACAAACACAACAGCACAACCTGCAGAAAATAGTAGTGAAAATGACCGACAAACGAGTATTTCGCCACGTTGGGCGCCGAATAATCAAGTGATTTATCCGAGAATAACCTTGGCTTTCACTAATGAATCAGGGCAAGCTTTTACTGATGAAAACTTAACGTTATCAGGGACGTATACTAAATTTGGATATGAAAACGCAACTAGTTTATGGCGATCGTATGCGGTTAATTATCCAATTACTTCTTCTAATGCAGAAGGCGGTCAATATCGAGTAGCTGTCAATGCAACGGTTCCTTTACCATACGATTTTTTTACAGATTTACCAGCAAATTATAGGATGAATATATACGCGGTTGAACAATTAAAGATTGATAACACGCTAAAGTATGTCGACAGTATTGTTGCTGTGCCCAATTCTACACTGAGGATGACCAGATATAGTGCACAACAAACAACTGAGTTACCGCAGTTTGGAAATCATATGACTCCTTTTGTATTACGCACAAGAGATAGCGTGTTTTCTAAAAGCAGTGAAAATGTTTTCTCTCTAAACACGGATGGTAATGAATTTTTAAGAATCCTGAGTGTCGCCCCCATTGGCACTCCAGTAGAACCAGTATTATACGGATTTGATGGCACTGCAACGTACCGAGAAACACTTAATTACGTAGTCACTCGGAAACAAGTCACCGAGAAGTTCGTAGATGCTAACGGCGTAGCTATCACGCCGCCAACAGGTTTTACCCAAAACAAGAAAACACCAATGACCAGCAATGACTTCACCTTCAAACAAGCTAGTACTTTGCCGGACACCTATCAAGCAGACGGCAAAACCTACAAATTCAAAGGCTGGTACAAAGGCAAAACCAAGCCAAATACCTTGACCACGACCAAAGCGCCAAGCTATGCGGTGACCTATGATGGGAATGACGATTTGACGGTGGTGTATGAGGCGATTCAAAATCCTGTGACTTTTCAAGAAGGAAAAGGAATGTCATCTGTTCAGGTGATGAATAAGGCGATTCAGAATCCAGTGACTTTGCCTGATCGCATGTATCGTGTCCTATTTATCAATGAAACAGGGGGGCTGACATTTGCTGATCGTTATGGCTTTACTGGAGAATTAGTTGAAGTTGCGGATGGCAAAGTGACGCCAATTGGCCCAGTCCCGACTAACAATAATAGCGCAGTAAAAGAAATCACTATACCAGGTCGAGTTTTCGATACAGAAAGACCTACGCCGTTGCAATATGGAGTTCGCAATGCAACCTTTACGTTGCCCAAAATGTATAAAACCGTAACGTATCAACCTGGCTCAAATTATACAGGTACAGCCTACTCTATTCCAGAAACGTATCGTCTTAGTTTAAGAAGTGGTGTCAAAAGTGACATCGATACAACTGGATGGCGAATTGGTCTTGACCCGACAACAGATCCACAAAAGTTTACGATGAGCGGTATATACTGGTCATCAATGCCTACAAATGTTAGACTTGCAACACTATTAAGTGCGACTATTACTGGTAAAGGAGTAGAACCGAGTGTCTATACACTAGATGAAAATGCACGTATGTATCTTTACCTAGAAAATCGTCGTGTTACGGAAAACTTCGTAGATACCAATGGTACTAAAATCACCGCACCGTCAGGTTTCGCCCAAGGGAAAAAAACAGTAATTACTAGTGATTCGTACACCTTTAAGCAAAGCGGAGATTTGCCAGATACCTATAAAGTCGGCACGAAAACCTATCAGTTCAAAGGCTGGTACAAAGGTAAAAACAAACCAGACACCTTGACGACGACCAAAGCTCCCAGTTATCCAGTCACTTATAATGATGATGATGATTTGACGGTAGTCTATGAAGAAGTCGTGATGAAAACGTATAATTTACCAGCCAAAGATGTGTACTTTGGTTATGTTGATGAGGCAGGTAACCTATTGAATACAGCAGGCTTTTCTGTAGAAGCCGAATTAGGTGAAAGTGACGAAACTGAATCAACAGTATTAGGGAAAATCCAAGGAACTGATGAAGTGATGAGTAAATTAAAAAAATTATCGATTCCTGGCAAGTCATATGATTTCCCGATAGAGAAGCTTAAGACATACGGTGCAAGGTCTGTTAATCATACGATTCCTAAACAATATAAGACAATGTCGATTACACCGCTAGCTACTTATACGGGAGACAAAACAAAGTATCCTATGAGCAAAGAGATCCGGAAAAATATAGAAGCGCCATATACGGTTGTTTCTCAAGCTGACGGAGCAGAAGCCTTCAAATTAACTGACGCTGGAACTTTTTTTAGAACCAGACGAGCTTTTTGGACATGGGACCCGAATAACACGTTGTATGCTATGGGAATTTATTCAGGGACAGTCGGAAAAAACTATAACCTAGCTTCTCCAGAGGGAACAATCTACTATTATTTAGAAAATCGCCGAGTCACTGAAAACTTTGTGGATCCAAGCGGCGCTAAAATTACACCGCCAACAGGCTTCACGCAAGGAAAACAAACAGTGATTGATAGTGATAATTTCACTTACGCTAGTACGAAAGCCTTACCAGACACTTATACAACAGGAGACAAATTCTATAAGTTCAGAGGCTGGTACAAAGGTAAAACCAAACCAGGCACCTTGACAACGACTAAAACACCAAGTTACGCCGTGACTTACGACGATAAAGATGACATGACAGCGGTCTATGAGGAAGTCCAACCAACAGCAGAAATGACGGTTAGTCGGTTACTAGAAGTGATCCCAAATGAAGCTTCTATGGTTTGGACAGTTAGACTAAAAAACACCAGTGAAGTTCCATTGACCAACGTTAAACTAGCCCCAACTGCCAAATGGGCGGCAGGTATTTCGGTACCGACACAATTAGCTGTTCGCATTGGTAATACACCAAATAAAATTATTCCAGTGACGGCAGAACAATGGCAAGCAGGGGTTAATTTGGATATAGAGATTCCTGTGAACGGTGAAGCCTTAGTGACAGTGGGTACAGCGAAAATCACGGGAGAACCAAGACAACTTTTAACCGCAGAAATGACAGCTAGTGGAAACTTTTCTGCAGTGACAGCTAGTAACTTTGTACGTATTCAAGGAGAAGATCAAACGATTACGCCAACACCAGTAGAAGAAGGTTTCATTAGTACACCAACGTTTGATTTTGGGAAAATTACGATTAACAGTAGCACTAAGCAGTACGGACTGAAAAAAGCAGCTGATTACTATGGCAACGGCACACGTAATCCATATCTACGAATAAAGACAAGCCAACCTAATTGGCAGTTAACAGCGTCAGCTGATAGTTTGCCAACTAGTACGCGTTTATTATTAGGAAGTGCGGATGTTATAGCAATCGAAAACTATAATCAAGTCACAGAGTTAACAAATAAAGTTGGGGTTACGAAAGCCTTAACTTTGACGAGTGACGGTACATCTACACCAGTAATTCTTAATAACCAATTTACAGGTAATGATGTCTATCAATTAGATTTTGATTTTGCCAATGTGAAATTAGAAGTCCCTGCCAATCAAGGGAAAATAAATGAGAAATATCAAGGAACGGTGACGTGGAACTTAGTCACTGGACCTTAAAAAAATAGTAAACCGCCCCCAAAAAGTTAGACTTTTTGGGGGCGGTTTACTATTTTATGGAAAGCCAATTTTATCTAATGGATAATAACGAAAAGTCAAAACACCTTCCACGCTCGCTTGTTTAACAAAGCCAAAGTAACGACTGTCATCTGAGCGCGGGCGATTATCCCCCAAGACAAAATACATGCCTTCTGGAACGGTCAGGGATTGGGTGGCTTCTAAGGTCTCTAGCGTAAAATCTTGGGTATAATTTTCATTTTTAGAGACATTTCGTTTAGCACTTGCTAAGTAATCTTCACTGAGTGATACACCATTAATATAAAGGGTATCATCGCGATACTCGACTGTTTCGCCAGGTAAACCAATTAAACGTTTGGCTACTCGTTGGCCGTTGCGAGGACTGGGAAAAGCGATAATATCAAAGCGCTGTGGTTTTTTAATCGAGGTCACCCATAAACGGTCGTTGTTATGAAGTGTTGGTTCCATTGAAGAGCCGTTCACCGCAGCAGGGGAGAAAACATAGTGTCGAATTAGCAAGACAGCGACGACTAACAAAACCAACTGAACCAATCGTTTTAATAATGAGGACATGGACTTCACTCCTTTGTCCTTTTAGTGTACTACAGACAAGGAAAAGAAAAAAGTTTTCCCCTTAAGAAAGATGTGCTAAAAAACGTTTCATAAAGCGTTGGCGAATTAAAATACCAACATAAGCAGCTGCGACAGCCTTGATGATACCAGGAATAATAAACGGAGCAAACCCGCCAGCGAAAGCGTTTGGCCACGGCAGATTTGCGGAATACTTCAACCAAATCATGCCGAAAACTAAGGTAACTAAGGCACCGGCAATATTTGCGATAATGGCCCAAGTATAGTTAAAGGTTGTTTTTTCTAAAATATAACCAGTTAATAAGCCGTTAAAGATAAATCCGATTAAATAGCCGCCAGTTGGTCCAAAGAGTACACCGAACCCACTAGACATCCCAGCGTAAACGGGTAAACCAATTAATCCTAATAAGAAGTAAATTAAAATAGCGTAGGTCCCCGTTCGCTTGCCCAAAACGGTAGCGGTTAAGCCGATGGCAAATGTTTGTCCGGTTAGTGGGACAATCCCCAATGGAATTGTAAATTGTGAAAGTACAGCAATAATCACAGCGAATTCTGCTGCTAAAATTAAAGAGCGTAACGATGCTTTATTCATAAGAAGCCTCACTTTCTATTGTTAACCAATTATTTTTATTTGGTTAACAATAGTTTAGCGGAAGTGAACCATTTTGTAAAGAGGGCAAAGAAAAAAACCTTGCCAAGAAAGGCAAGGTTTTGAAAAAAGATAAGAAACGTAGTTCGACCTTTTGAAATCTTAAAGTTTTTGGTTGTAGTATTCAACGACAAGTGCTTCGTCGATTTCTGGGTAAAGTTCATCACGTTCTGGTAAACGAGTGAAGCTACCTTCTAATTTTTCAGTGTCAAAGCTTACGAATGCTGGACGTCCAACAGTTGCTTCAACCGCTTCTTTAATTGTTGAGATGTTTTGAGATTTTTCACGAACACCGATCACTTGACCAACTTCAACGTGGTATGATGGAATATCAACACGTTTGCCGTCTACAGTGATGTGACCATGGTTAACTAATTGACGTGCTTGACGACGAGTAGTTGCAAGACCTAAACGGTAAACAACGTTATCTAAGCGTTGTTCTAGTAAAACCATGAAGTTAACACCGTGTTTACCTTCTTTGATTTTGCTTGCTTTAATGAACAACGTACGGAATTGACGTTCGTTCATGCCATACATATGACGTAATTTTTGTTTTTCAGTTAATTGCATTCCGTATTCAGAAACTTTACCACGGCTGTTAGGTCCGTGTTGTCCTGGTTTGTAAGGGCGACGAGCTAGTTCTTTACCAGTACCTGATAAAGAGATACCTAGACGACGAGATACTTTCCATGATGGTCCAGTATAACGAGACATTAAAAATTCCTCCAATAAATAAATGTTTTTTTGGAGTAAAATAATTAGATGAAAAATTCATATTCGTTCAGTTCATTCTTCAACCTTCGCCTTTGCAGCCGCGGTTACGCAGTTGAACCAAGTTTGGCAATGAACTGTTGACGAGTTATTATTCTTCTGCTGCAATTATTTTACACAAAATCTAGTATACTTAATAGGATAGGAAACGTCAAGGTTTTAAAGTGAAATATGAAAAAAAGGTAGACAAAAACACTTTTCCTCATTAGAATAAGGGGAGATGTTTTGAAAATATAAGTTGAAAACGGAATGAAAGGGAGTTTACAATGAAGTCTGGTTCACCATTGTTTGAACAAATTGATAAATCCATCGACAAGAAAGTGAATTTATTCTCAAACAGCTTTTCCCGCTACGCTGTTCGTGCAATGCTTGCTTGTCTATTTTTAACGTTGGGAACAGCCGTTGCTTTTGCAATCGCAATTAAAGGAGAAGGAATTTCTCATGGTTTAGGGAAAATGCTTTATGCCTTCATGTTCAGTTGGTCACTTGTGATGATTTTATATATGAATGCCGAACTTGGTACCTCGAATATGTTGTACATGACTGTTGGGGTCTATCGTAAAAAAGTCAACTTTTCCTTAGCTGCAAAAATTTTATTTACCTGTATCTTATTCAATTTAATTGGTGGCGTCTTATTTGGTTTCTTGGTATCACTTACGGTGCCGTTCCAAGATTTACCAAAAGATAGTTTCTTCTTTACGTCGATTGCTGGAAAATTAGAAAAAACCACCCTACAGATTTTAGTTGAAGCTATGTTCGCCAATATTGTAGTTAATACAGCCGTATTAGTGAGTATGCGAATGAAAGATGACGCCGGCAAAGTCGCGGCCATTATTTTCATTATCTTTATCTTTGCGTTCCTTGGTTTTGAACACGTGATTGCCAACTTCCCAGCCTTCAGTTTAGCTTACTTTGCTTCGAACGGCGCAATTGAAGCTTTCACAGCTGGTAATGTTGTTCATAATCTGTTCTGGGCCTTTATCGGTAACTTTATCGGTGGTGGCTTAATTATGGGTCTCGGCTATGCCTGGTTAGATAAAGACAACAAAAACTTAACGTATTTTGATTAATTGACCAACCAACTATACTAAAACATGGTACACTGTTTTAGTATAGTTTTTTTATTATAAGGAGCGAAGGAATGGACACACTTCAATTTCAGAAGAACCCAGAAACAGCAGCAAAAATGTCTGCTTATATGAAACACCAATTTGTTTTTGTAGGCATCCCCGCCCCAGAACGTCAAGCGTTAAGTAAACAACTTTTAAAAGAAAGTCATACGTGGCCAAAGGAAAAATTATGCCAAGAGATTGAGGCTTATTATCAAAAAACAGAACGAGAATATCAGTATATCGCTATTGATTTAGCCCTTCAAAATGTTCGGAGATTTTCATTAGAAGAGGTCGTAGCGTTTAAAGCCTATGTTCCACAAAAAGCGTGGTGGGACAGTGTGGATGCTTGGCGAAAATTTTTTGGGTCGTGGGTGGCGTTGCATCTGACTGAATTGCCAACGATTTTTGCCCTTTTTTATGGCGCTGAAAATTTCTGGAATCGGCGTGTTGCGCTGAATTTACAGTTGATGTTGAAAGAAAAGACCAATCAGGACCTGTTGAAAAAGGCGATTATTTATGATAGAACTACAGAGGAGTTCTTCATTCAAAAAGCGATTGGCTGGTCATTACGCCAATATAGTAAAACGAATCCGCAATGGGTCGAGGAATTGATGAAAGAATTAGTGTTGAGTCCTTTAGCACAACGAGAAGGCAGTAAATATTTAGCGAAAGCGAGCGAATAAGGAGAAATGATGGAAAGAAAACTTTTTGCATTTGATATTGATGGGACGTTGTTAAATTCGGAGAAGAAAGCATTGGATAGCACGAGAGAAGCGCTAGCAAAATTGCGGGAGCAAGGACACTTAGTTACGCTGGCAACTGGCAGAAGTCGTTATATGGCGCAAGAGGTGATTTGGGATTTAGATTTTACCAATTACGTATTATGTAATGGCGCCGCGGCTTTTGTGGATCATGAGCAATATTATCAAAATTTATTGCACGCTGAAGCGTTGGAACGTTTGGCACAAGACAGTGATCAACGCGGCTTAGGATTTGCTTGTGTGGGCTTAGATGATATTAAGAAGAGCAACCAGCACCGTGCTGAAAAAATGGAAATTGCGATGAACTCTTTTCATTTTCATTCACCTGCTTATGATGAACACTTTTATCGTCAAAATGATATTTACCAAGCGCTGGCTTTTTATGACGCAGAAGATCAGTGTACGTTTGAAGAAGAATACCCAGAATTTCGCTTTATTCGCTGGCATCAACATAGCGTAGATGTTGTGCCTAAAGATGGCTCAAAATCAGCTACGTTAACGTATTTAGCTAAACGTGTGGGTATTGATGCAAAAAATATCATTGCCTTTGGGGACGGCGAAAATGACCGAGAAATGTTAAGCCATGCAGGGATTGGCGTCGCAATGGGCAACGCGAGTCCTTCCATTCAAAAAGTGGCCACAATGGTCACAGATACAAATGATAATGATGGGATTTGGAAAGCCTTAAAAGAAATGAAGGCCATTTAAAAAAACTGGGCCGTTTGTCTGAAAACAAACGGCCCAGTTTTTTCTTTATTCGATGACTAAAACGCCCTCTTTTAAAGCAAATGGATTTTCTTTGTTAATATGATCGTAGAACATGATGCCATTAATATGATCAATTTCATGTTGAACCACAATCGCTTCGTAGTTTTTTAAACGAACTTTGTGTTTTTCGCCAGCCATGTCAAAATAACTGACGGTAATTTTGTTATGGCGAACGACATACCCAGGTACATCCCGATCGACAGATAAGCAGCCTTCCCCTTCACCTAAACATACATCTTGCACAGAATGGCTCAAAATTTTAGGGTTGTACATTACCGTACTTAATGAAGGCGTTTCGTTTTCTGGGTCGTTACTAGGAACATGGACAGCAATAATTCGTTTAGAAATATCTAATTGTGGTGCAGCTAAACCAACGCCACCACGTAATTGTAATTCTTCGGCTTTGACTGGATCTTGACTATTTTTTAAGAAAGTCAACATGTCTTCGCCTAATTGTCGGTCTTCCTCAGTGATAGGGACAGGCACTTCTTCTGCCACAGCACGAAGTGTGGGATTCCCTTCACGAATAATATCTTTCATTGTAATCATTCAATGGTTCCTCCTTTGAAACATAAAAAAATTCTTCTTTTATTTATTCATGCGCTGAAATAATCAGTTGTTTACCACCATTTAGTGTATCACAAAATCACCAAAAAAGGGGCTAGATTGTTTAAAAAAACTATCGAATAATAGACCGTGCACATCACCGGCATCGCGCACATCAGCATCGGCGACTACACGGCCCACA
>OKHK01000090.1_pt1 | contig 18457 bp, 19 predicted proteins | sample 1613011 | NCBI WGS metagenome assembly OKHK01 (sample SAMN04436831, study PRJEB24849) | human gut metagenome | biome: human gut; feature: NICU; material: stool | host: Homo sapiens | place: USA: Saint Louis, MO | collected 2011-08-09
ATATGGCTATTGTTTGTAGCAGAGGCCCAGGAGGAAAAAGAATGCTGACGACAATGGCGATTAAAAGACATAGCTATGAAATCAGTCCCGGCGAATACTTAGGAATATCATTAGAAGGATATGCCCTTGACCGCAAAGTGCTAGAGGAGCAGGACTCATGAGCGTGAAATACAAATATTCCGGGTTGACCAAGGAATTATATCAACGGCTAGTCAGTGAACATGCGGCACTTAAGCAAGCACACACAAAGGATTATAAGCAGTTCTTTCAGGATGTCAGACAGTGCAGTGAAGCACAAGCTCGCATCATTTACCAAGCGTTTAATAGTGCAGTCGTGGAACGTGCGAGGATATCGCCAGCGACTGTCGATAGACTGGAAGGCATTATTTCCGATGGATTATTCAAGGACGTTCAAAGCTATCTGTCGAAACACTATACGAGAGGGACAATCACTCGCCAAGAAGTCGATAAGACCAATGCAGGGCTTACCGAGGAACTATTCCAGCGATATCGCAAGGAAGTAGAAGCGCTAAGAGCTACTTATCCAAACAGCATTGTGGCTCATATCATGGAAATCAAGGGCTGCACAAAGAAGGAAGCTAAGAACATCTACAGTGCTATCAATGCACTCTATGTAGAGCATGTTAATCTAACGCCTCGTAAGGTGATTCAGTTAGAAGGATTGCTATCTAGAGAGCTATTCAGTGAGATAGCTAAGTATGTATTCAATCACTACGAATGGCCAGAGAGTCTAGATAGTGAAGTTGACCGTATCACTCTTGAATATCGGACGCAAGGAGAGTTGGGACGCAATAAAACCAGTGTCAAACGTGCACTGTATACAGCACTAGCTATGGGCTTGTAGCGGTTCGAATCCGCTATAAGTTATTACCAGTAAATAAGAAATTAGAATCGAGGAACCTTTTTTATTTTTGTTACCCTAGCCTTGCATTACTGGTGGCAGGGCTAAATATAACGTATGGGAGGTGGTAGCCTAATCTTTCTTATTCTTGTATAAAAAAAGACCCAGACTAATGCCCAGGACTGTTCAAACGTTAATAATATTATTATACCATAAAGGAATCTAATTTATGAGAACAGTGGAACGACTGCAACGAATCAAAGCGCTTGATAGATATATTGACAGTCAGATAGAACAGATCAAACGACTGGAATCGCAAGCGCTAAAAGTAACGGCTAGTGCTATGCAGACTGATATGGTCCAAGGGGGCAAACGTAAGGGCAAGGATGATATCTATGTGGAGCTTATGACAGCTCGTGAAGAAGTAGAACGGTTTACTGCTGAAGCTATCAAGCAGAAACTAGAGTTTCGCCGTCAAATAGCAGAGGTGGGGGATATAGATGCTAGGTCCCTGCTGCAAATGGTTTATATAGACCAGCTGGATATCTGGCAGATATGTGACCGTATGGGCTTTAGTAAAGCTACCTACTATGTGAAGCTAAGACAAGCTGAGAAGTATTTGGACTAATCTGCATTAGTCTATACCAATCTATAGTGCATCATACTCTAGTCATGGTAGTATAGTATTATCGAATCAGAAGGACACAGTAGTGTTCTTCTTTTATTTTATCTGGAAGGAGGTATGCCAATGCCAATGGTCAGACGATGTAAGGCAGAGGGGTGCCGTGCCTTAGCAGAGAGACCAGCACACTACTGTACTACACACAAGGACATGGAAGCAGCATACACACAAGAGAGACAGAGATACTCACGGACAAGATACAACACACGAGTAAGGAACCGAGACGATGAGAGCAAGGAACGCTACGCATTCTATCGCTCGAAGACTTGGTCATCCATTCGTAAGATAGCATTGGAACGCGACAACTATCTATGTCAGTACTGTCTAGCGTTGGGTGTGACCACACCAGACGCACGTATAGGCGACCACATTACACCCGTTGAAATAGCTCCAGAACTTAGAACTGAAATTTCAAACGTAGTAGCTACATGCAGAAGCTGTGATAACACGAAACGTACCCTAGAGCAAGAAATCTATGGTACTGGTCAAAATAGAACGAAACAAAACACCGAGCTACGGCTTCCCGTGGCTACGTGGGCAGATTTAATAGCCCGCAAAAAAGAGGACGTCATTAAACCCCTCTAATAAGCCCATAGCACGATTTTAGAATAAGGGTGGTAAATAACACTCGATGCGATTTAAAATTGACCCCCGCCCCCTTTTCGTGCCAAGGAGAGCCGCCACAAGGTGTTCTTTTATGTCGGACACCAATTTTTCAGATTTTTAAAGGGTGTCAAAATGAACTAGAAGGAGGTGAGGCGAACTTGGTTAAAAATCCATTTTATAAACAAAATAAAGGGCGTTTACCGAGTGACCCACCAAACTATCTAGGACAGGTAGCTAGGGAGGTTTGGCGCAAAGTCGTTCCGTTTTTAGAAGGAACAGGCAAGGTCGAGCGCATAGATACGTTCTTGGTGGAATCTTATTGCACTAACTACGAGATCTACAAGATGGCTTACGAAGACGTCAAGCTAAACGGCATCCAGCAGGAAATCACAAAGCCTATACAGGCTCAAGGGTCTGGTGAGATTTTGGGCGAGCAGTCGCTCGGTTTTAAAAAGAATCCAGCAGTTGCCACGATGAAGGATGCAACAACTACGCTGAATCAAATAGCCATGCAACTAGGTCTCACGCCGAAAGGTAGGGCAGAGTTGCTGACAATCGCAGATAGTAGCAAGCCTGAAAAGTCAACAACTGAAATGATGAAAGAATTTTTGAGTGGTTAAAAAAGATGAGGAATTTATTTCCCCATCTCTTTTAGTTGTTTTTCGATAGCTTTTTGAACTATCTTAGCTTGCGGTATCATTGTTTCTTCTGATATCTCTTTTAGTTTAGCCAAGAGCTCTTCATCGAGCGTGAACGTCATACGTTTTTTTGCCATGGTTACCTCCTTTTTTAATATAATACAATAAAAGTATTGCATTGTAAAGAGGATATGTTATAATTATATTGTAAGATTAAGTAAATACAATATAGAAAGAGCGAAAGAATGAGCAGACGGAAGACACACAAAGAATTCATTGAAGAAATAAAAGCTATCAACGGTGGAAAATATAAAGTTATTTCTGAGTATAAGTTTGCTAGAGAAAAGGTGAGGTTGAAATGTTGTACGTGTGGGAAGGTTTGGGAAAACACGCCTACCCATTTACTTAGAGGCCAAGCTTGCCCTTATTGCGCTGGGAAAAATAAGACAAATGATATTTTTCTGGAACAAGTCCACGAAAGATTTTGCGGTGGATATGATATTTTAGAAAAATACAGCAATGCAAAAACAAAAATTGAAGTGTTGAATAAGAAATGTGGTCATAAATACAAAATAAGTCCAGATAACTTATTAAGAGGCAAAGGATGTCCTGAGTGCCGACAAAACAAGTTGAAAGAACAAAGGACACTTAAGAGCAAAGATATTCAAAGCAAAGTAAATAAAACGTTGGGGGATGAGTATGATTATATTGGCGGATATAAAAATTCAAAAGACAACATAACAATCAAACATAAAAAGTGTGGAAACACTTATCAAATATGTTACGGGACATTACGCCAAGGAGGTGGTTATTGTGAGTGCGAAAAAAGAGCAATCAGCCTAAAAAAGCTGGATGAAATTTCTTTGACAAAGACAGATGATAGAATTTCGTGCAAGACCGATTTCCAAAGGTTTATAGACAAAAACTGTCACGATGAATACGTCGTTATCGGTGAATATATAAAATCAATTGAACCGATATTGGTAAAGCATAAACTTTGCAACGGCACTTTTTGGGTTACTCCGCATAATTTTAAAAACGGAGTCAGATGTAAAAAATGCAATGAATATCGTGGAGAACGTAGAGTTAAAGAATTCTTACTGTCAAAAGGCGTATTTTTTGAGGAGCAGGTCAGGTTTGATGATTGCCGATACAAAAAGCCTTTACCTTTTGATTTTTATTTGCCAACAATGAACACGTTGATTGAGTTCGATGGCGAGCAACACGACCGACCAGTTGATAGATGGGGAGGTGTTGAAGCGTTTAAAATCCAAAGTAAACGTGACAAAATCAAGGATAACTATTGCACGAAAAAGCAAATTGAGTTAATCCGAATAAAATATTACGACGATATAGAAACAAAATTAGAGCAATTATTTTAATTGTTCTTTTTTATTAGAAGGGGGGTGATTTAAAAAGTGGAAACTAAACAAATAACGAATAAAACAATAACAAAGATATATCAAGACAGTGACTTTTCGGAAGTTAGAGAAAAATATCAAGACCCAGGGACTAAATACGCTTTTGATGTGATGGATGGGAAAACACAAGCTGGTTACATGATGCAACTTGCTTGTCTAAGGCACTTGAGAGACTTAAAACATCAAGGGAATTCCGGTTTTCCTTATCGTTACGACTTGGCAGAAGCTGGTAAAGTGCTTAAGTTTGCTAAAATCTGTCCAAACGTTGACACGGGACAGCCAACAGCGCTTATGCCGTGGCAAGAGTTTTTGCTTAGTCAATCTTTTGGCTGGCGCAATGAAACGGGTGGCAAACGCTTTTCACAGGTCATTGTATCTGTTGGTCGTAGTCAAGGGAAAACGTACATTCAGGCTATTTCTATGTGTTTCTCTTACCTTTTCGAAGGACTTGGACTATCTAACCAAGATTATCTGGTAAGCTCAATCAACTTCAAGCAGACTATGAAGTTAATGGGCTATATTAAGAATATGCTTAAACAGATAATCACCAAAGAACCTTTTAAGTCTCTAGCTGAAGAGTTGGACTTATCTATCCAGTCAGAACAAGTCATTATGAGAACGAATAACAACGTTTTAAGGGCTATATCTTCCGAAAGCGGTAACTATGATGGATTCCACTTTACTTGACCAATGCGATTATGGATGAGTCGGGTGATTTGAAAGACCGAACGAGCATTTCTAAAATCGTTTCTGGGCAGGTTAAAATTCCAAACCGACAATTTATTCAAATTTCCACTGCCTATCCAAACCCCACTTCGCCATTAAGACACGATGAACGGATGATGCAAGGGATTATGGAGCGTGACGACAGGGCTGGTGATACTCAATTGTGCCTCGTTTGGTCGCAGGATAGCATAGATGAGATTTATATGCCTGAAACATGGAGTAAGTCGAACCCCTTATTAGACCTTGAAAGCGAACACGATACGCTTTTAAAAGGTCTTATGGATAAGAGAGACGCTGACCTTTTATCTGGAAATATCAACGATTTTATAATCAAGAATATGAACCTTTGGGGCGAACAAGATGAAAACAGCTTCTTAAAGCTGGAAGACATCGAGCGCTCGGTCATTTCTGATTTTGATATACGTGGCAGACGTGCTTATGTTGGGCTTGATGCCTCAATGTTTAGCGACAACACCGCAATTGGCTTTGTCTATCCTTATCTAGGGGCAGACGGTAGCCAAAAATGGCATATAGAACAGCATAGTTTCATTCCGTGGCAACAAGCAGGCTCACTTGAAGCCAAAGAAAAACAAGACGGTGTCAACTATCGGGATTTGGAAACCAAAGGTTTTTGCACGATCACAAGCCACCCACAAGGACTTATCAACCCAGAGGAAGTGTACCGTTGGTTTTGTGAGTATGTGGAAGATAATCAGCTTGATGTGGTCTTCTTTGGCTACGATGCTATGATGGTTTCTAAAATTATCAAAGCCTTGGAATCTAACACTAGCTTTCCACTCATGCCAATAAGACAGCGTACAAGCGAATTGAAAGACCCGACAAAATTCCTTCAAACGCTCTTTATCGAAGGGAATATCACTCGCCTTGATGACGAAATTATGCGTAAAGCCTTGATAAATGCGGTAATCAAAGAAGATAACATCGGTATTCAAGTCGATAAAATGAAATCGACCTATAAAATCGACGTTGTGGACGCTCTTATTGATGCGTTTTATGATGGTATGTATGCGTTTGAAGACTACGCTATTACCAACAATCCAACGTGGAAGGTCGAACACATGAGCCAAGAAGCTGTTTTAGAGTGGCTTAAAAACCCAGACAGTGGGCTATTAGAGGAGTATTGATACATGATTTTGAAGTTTTTTAAGGCAATTTGGGCCATTTTTGACATTCTTATGTTCATTTTAGCTGCGATTTCGCTTAATTTAACCACTTATAACCTCGGATATGTATGGTTTGGTGTCAGTATGACCATTACATTCGTATTAGCAGGGTTGATTAGTGAATTAGCTAGCAAGAAAGGCTAGAAAGGAGGTGATAATAATTGCCGATATTTAATTTAGCAACCGAAAGCCCACCGAGCAATCAAGGGGGCTTTTTTGATATTGCTGATCCAGAGTTTTTAGCCACTTTAAACGGTAGTGAGTGGGTTTCAGCCGAAACTGCTCTTAAAAACTCGGACCTATTCTCTATTATCAGTCAGCTATCTAATGACCTTGCGACTGCCAAGCTAACGACTAGTCGAAAGCAAATGCAAGGTATCGTAGATAACCCATCGAACAACGCTAATCGCTTTAACTTTTACCAGTCCATCTTCGCTCAAATGCTTTTGGGTGGTGAAGCCTTTGCGTATCGGTGGCGTAATGACAACGGACGTGATATGAAGTGGGAGTATTTAAGGCCGTCTCAAGTCTCTTTCAACCGATTGGACAACCAGAATGGTCTCTATTACAACATCACATTCGATGACCCACGCATACCACCAAAACAGCACGTTCCGCAAAGCGATGTCTTACACTTCAGACTGCTTTCTGTAGATGGCGGGCTAACAAGCGTAAGCCCGTTGATGGCTCTAGGTAGAGAGTTGAATATTCAAAAGGCTAGTGATAGGCTGACGCTCAATTCCCTTAAGAACGCCCTAAATGCTAATGGTATTTTGAAAATCAAGGGTGGCGGTTTGCTCGATTTCAAAACTAAGGTTTCACGTTCACGACAAGCAATGAAGCAAATGCAAGGCGGTCCGTTGGTACTGGATGATTTAGAGGATTTCACACCTCTTGAGATCAAATCCAACGTGGCCCAACTACTTAAGCAAGCTGACTGGACGACCGGACAATTTGCAAAAGTCTACGGTATCCCAGAAAACGTAGTCGGTGGGCAAGGTGACCAACAATCATCACTAGAAATGAGCTCAAATGTCTATTCTAAAGCAGTAGCACGCTACTTAAGACCATTTCTTAGTGAATTATCTCAGAAACTTTCATGCGATGTGGATGCAGATATATTCCCAGCGGTTGATCCGACTGGTGCTAACTATATCAGCCGTGTCAATAGCATGGTTAAGACTGGTACACTCGCACAAAATCAAGGCTTGTATATTTTGCAACAAGCGGAGATTTTGCCTAAAGAGTTGCCGAAAGGTGAAAATCCTAACCATACCACATTGAAAGGAGGTGAGACAAATGGGCAAGATTGATATTAAAGGCGATATTGTAAGCGATGACACTGGTTCGTTCTATGAATGGTTTGGAATGTCTAGCACTTATCCTAAATTGGTGCAACAAGCAATTGATAACGACCAAGACGAAGAAATTACGCTTAATATTGCTTCTAATGGTGGTGATGTGTTTGCTGCAAGTGAAATCTATACAATACTTAAAGCTAGTGGCAAGCGTATTGTGGTCAATGTGCAGGGGCTTGCGGCTAGTGCTGCGAGTGTCATTTCTATGGCAGGCGATACCGTGCGTATCAGCCCGACGGCACATATCATGATTCATAAGGCATCCACTGGAATCGTTGGTAATAGCGACGACCTAGAGCATCAATCAGCGGTGCTTAATAGCATTGATGAATCCATTGCTTTGGCTTATGAAATGAAGACTGGACTTAAACAACCAGAATTACTTGATCTCATGGCAAAAGAGACATGGCTTAATGCTAAAACTGCCGTTGATAAAGGCTTTGCGGATGAAATCATGTTCTTCGACAACGACGAAGAAGAAATCATGGTTACTAATGCCGTGCATCAACTACCAAGCAAATCAGCAATCGCTAAATTTAAGAATATGATTGCGACACCTAAGACCAATACTTTGCGTGAGCAGAAATTGGCTATTTTACTTGAAAAATGAAAGGAAGATGATTGATGAAAACATCAAACGAATTGCATGACCTTTGGGTTGCTCAAGGCGACAAGGTCGAAAATCTTAATGAAAAACTTAACGTAGCTATGCTTGATGATTCAGTTACCGTTGAAGAATTGCAAGCGATCAAAAACGAACGTGACACTGCGAAAACGAAGCGTGACATGTTCAAAGAGCAATACACTGAAGCTCGTGCTAGCGAAGTAGCGAATATGTCAGAGGAAGACAAGAAACCTTTGACCGAAAGCGAAGAAGAAGTTAAAGCTAACTTTGTCAAGGACTTCAAGAACCTCGTTCGTGGTCGCTACCAAAACTCGCTTGATTCTAAAACAGATGGAACTGGTGCCGATGCTGGATTGACTATCCCACAAGACATCCGTACAGCTATCAATACTTTGGTTCGTCAATACGATTCGTTGCAAGAATACGTTAACGTTGAAAACGTAACTACTCTTACTGGTTCTCGTGTGTATGAAAAATGGGCTGAAATCACTGGCCTTTCTATGATTGATGATGAAGCTGGACAAATCGGTGCTAATGATGACCCTAAATTGTCTCTTATCCGCTACACTATCAAACGCTATGCTGGCATTTCAACGGTAACAAACAGCTTGCTTGCTGATTCTGCTGAAAACATCCTTGCTTGGTTGTCTGGTTGGATTTCCAAGAAAGTTGTTGTTACTCGTAACAAAGCTATCTTGGATGTGATTGCAACACTCCCAACTAAACCAACATTGGCCAAATGGGATGATATCATTGATCTTGAAGCTAAAGTTGACCCAGCAATCAAACAAACGTCATTCTTCTTGACAAACACTTCAGGTTTCACTGTCCTTAAGAAAGTCAAGAATGCAATGGGTGACTACCTCATGGAACGTGATGTGAAATCACCTACTGGTTACTCAATCGATGGTTTCGCAGTTAAAGAAGTGTCTGACCGCTGGCTTGCTAATGCAGCTGGAGCTATGCCATTGTATTTCGGTGACTTGAAACAAGCAGTAACACTCTTTGACCGTCAACACTTGTCACTACTTTCAACTAACATCGGTGGTGGTGCGTTTGAAACTGACACTACTAAAGTACGTGTGATTGACCGTTTCGACGTTGTTAAAACTGATGAAGAAGCGTTTGTGCCAGCGTCATTCAAAGCAATCGCTGACCAAAAAGCTAATCTTACTGCCGGAGCTTAATTTAGGAGGTAAGCAATGAGTGTATCTAAGGAAACTATCATGCAGACCCTCAATCTGGATGAGACAGACGACACCGCACTCATTCCAGCTTATATTGAATCTGCTCAACGGTACATCATCAATGCCGTGGGAAGCGATAAGAAATTCTATGACCTTGAAAGTGTGGAAGCATTATATGACACGGCTGTAATAGCCCTCACAAGCTCATATTTCACCTACAGAGTGGCTCTAACAGACACGGTGACTTATCCTGTCAATCTCACTTTAAATAGCATAATCGGGCAATTGAGGGGTTTATATGCAACGTACAGCGAAGAAAGAGGTGACTAATGCCTAAAGTTAGATATTTACCCTCAGACTTTCGTTTCAAGGCTGATTTTGGTACATACCAAAGCACCCCTAATAAGTTTACGGGTGTTAGTGTGCCGAAATTCGTCAAACAGTTTACGTTGCACTACAAGCCTCATACTCGCACACTCAATCAAGAGTATTTAGCCCAGCAAAATGGTGAAAGCGATACACGAGTGATTATTATTCGCCATAATGCCAAAGTGATTGAAGGTCAAGTCGCTGTTTTAAATGGCACTCAGTATGATATTGTGCGCGTGAGTCCAAACGAAAACTTTGGGCTTAATCGCTACGACTTTCTGACTTTGAGAAAGCATAAGAAAGTTGGGTGATAGCTATGGTAGGGCTTGACGAAGCACTAGAGGGCTGGCTTGAAACGGTAGCCAGTATTGGCGATATCACACCAGCGGAACAAGCGAAAATCACTACTGCTGGTGCGAAAGTGTTTCAAAAGGAACTGGAAGAAGTTACTAGGCAGAAACACTACTCAAACAAAAAAGATTTGAAGTATGGGCACATGGCTGACGGTTTATCTATCCAATCCACTAATGCGGACGGGAGAAAGAACGGTGTGGCAACCGTAGGCTGGAAGAATAATTACCACGCTCAAAATGCCAGACGATTAAATGACGGCACTAAGAAATATCGTGCTGATCATTTTGTTACCAATGTCCAAAACGATAGCAGTGTTCAAAAGAAAGTGCTATTGGCAGAAAAAGCGGAATATGAAAAATTCATCCGTAGAAAAGGAGGACAGTGATTAAGTGTTAGCAACCGTAAAACTAAAAGAGTTGATTGACGGCAAAGAATTTGGTGAAATAAGCGAAGTATATGCAAACAACTTGCCGAAAGAACTCGAAGAAAATACCGATAAGACAATCGTTTTGCTCACTGAAAGCAATCCATCCCTTGACTTAAGCGGAAACAATACCTTTTTCAGTAAAACAGATAGAGTAGAAGTCCAGATTTTCTACAAGGCTGATATTGATTTCGATATTGAAGCCTTTGAAATGGGACTATTGAAGTTCTTAAAATCGGAACACTACTCAATAACAGATATGAGAGAGCATAGCATAGACCCCGATACATTACAGATTACGGCGGTCTTTTTTGTTGCCCTCAACAAACTAATTTAACAAAGGAGAAATTACTATATGGCAATTGTAGGTTTGAAAATGGTCCGCCTTGCTTTGGTTGACTCTAAAACCCAAAAACTTATTAAAGGCAACGATGGCCTTTCAACTGATGGCGTGATTGAAGTTGATTCAAGCATGCTTGGTACTCGTACCGCTAACATTTCTAACTTGGAAGGACAAGCTACTAAGGTTCCAGGGAACAACCAAACACAAGATGTTATGGTTGCGCCAGGCTCACCAACAGTAGCGTTTGACTTCAATAACCTTGATTTCGACATCAAACAAAAACTACTTGGATTCCGTCCTGATGGCAAAGGTGGCTATGTGATGGATGGTGAAAAACCACACACAGCAGTATTGATTGAATCTGAAACACTCGACCGCAAACACTCAGTATTCTTTGGTTTTGCTAACGGTATTATGCAAGAATCTGCTCAGAACGTTGCAACAGATACAGATACTGCTCAAACTCGTCATGACGATAACATGACATTTAACGCGTTGTCAGCTATCTCGTTTAACGGGGAACCATTCAAAAAATACTTCTCTGGTTCGTCAACTTTCGATAAAACGAATATGTACAAAGAAGTATTTGGTGGATATGCACTTACAGGGGCTGGCGTGTCCCCTCAATAATTCGCAAGAGGTCGGGCTCGTGGCCTGACCTCTATTTTTGTTAAAGGAGTAAAAGATAAATGGAAATCAGAACTATTCAAATCCCAGAAATCAGCAAAAAAGCCTTCAAGGTGATTACAAGCAACCGCAATGTCTTGCGTATGCACGAGTATCAACTTGCTGTGCTTAAAATCAGCGACACTGTTGAAGAAGGTGATACACAAGAGCAAGCACAGGCAAGCTTTACAATCCTCAAAGAAATGCTTAGCTTTATCCGTGCCATTCTCAACTTGGATGATGAAGCCTATGACAAATTGCTTGATTTGGACAATGAGCGTACACAGCAAATTGCTGAAAAATTGGTAGGTTACATGTACGGATTGACGGACGAACAACTTGAAAATGCCGCCGGTGAAACTGACCCAAAAGAGTAAAATCTAAAGGCGAACAGATTTTTGATTTAGAAAATCGCATTGAAGATTTAAAAATCATTGCTAAAAAATCAATCCAAGGTTTTGGGTGGACACTAGATCAGTATTATGACACTGATTATTACGAGCTGATGAAAATCTTGAATGCCAAAGAGGAAGAAGATAGAATGGTTGACCCAACATCTTTACTCTAAATATTTAAGGAAAGGAGGAAAAATAATACATGGCAAAAGTACAAGCTACCATGTCCACTGAAATTGCCTTGGATACGTTACAAGCGGCTAACTCGATTAAACGGTTAACTCAGTTGGTCAATAGCTCTACTAACGCTTGGAAGGCACAAGAAAGCCAAATGCGTAGTGCTGGTGACTATTTGGGGGCAGCACAAGCTAAGTACGATGGCTTGGGAAATGCTATCCAAAACCAACAACACAAGATTGAGAAACTGAAACAAGAACAGTCTCAACTCAAAGGTAGTACTGCTGAAACCGCTGAACAGTACCTTAAGTACCAACAACAGATTGACCAAGCTACTACACGCTTGGCATCCTTGGAGAATCAACAGCGTCAAGCTAAGAATAGCCTAGATTATCAAAAATCTGGTTTAGCAGAGCTTCAAAAGGAATACAAAGCCCAAAATGAAGCGTCTGAAACTTATGTCAAGCGTTTAAAAGCCGAAGGCAAGGAAGACGAAGCAAGGCAAGAACAGCTTAAGCAATACAAGGGTTCTATTACTAATTTAAATAAGCAGTATGAGACCCAGAAAGAAATGCTTGAGCGTGTGGCAAAACAATCCGGAAGAACAAGCGGTGAATATCGCAAACAAAAGCAACGTTTGGATGAAACTGCCACGAGTCTTGCACATACTCGCAATGCTGCCGATAAGTTGAATGGTGAGATTGAACAAAGTCAACGGTCTAGCTCACTCATTGGACGCTTGAAAGATAGCTTTAAACGACTTGGTAGTGAAGTTAGCGAGACTGAAACAAAAACCTCACGTTTAAAAGGTATCTTCGGGGCTACGTTTGCAGCTAATCTTATTAGCAACGGTTTCCAAAACGCATTGGGAGCTATTAAGGGCAAGTTTGACGAAATCGCCCAATCAAGTGCAGAATACGTTAAATATCAGCAAACCATGAACGCCACTTGGCTAACCTTAACCGGCAATGCCGAAGAAGGTAAGAAGATGGTTGACATGACCAACCAAATGGCACAGGCAGCGGCTAACTCAACCGAAATGGTTGACGGCATGAACCAAAAATTCTATGCCGTTACTCATAACACCGAGTTAACAAAACAGCAAACACAAGCCATTCTTACATTGCAAGACGCATTCGGTCAGACCGATGCAGCCGTTGAGAATTTCGCTACTCAGTGGGCTCAAATGATCGCCAATGGTAAGGTTCAAGGACAAGATATGATGTCAATCATCAACGTCTTTCCAGAAATGAAGAATCAGTTGAAAGAAGTTGCTGGGCAAGAGCTGGGCATTGCTAACATGACTCAAGAGCAATATGCCAAATTGCAAAGCGATGGTAAGATTACCGCTGAAATGGCGCAAAAAGCCTTGTTTGAGTTGCAAGACAAGTACAAGGATGCGACGGCTAATTTCTCAACTACTATTGGTGGTCTTGAAAGAACTATCCAATCTCGTATGCCGTCTTCTGCTTGATAAAATGAAAAACCCATTCTTACAACAAATTGGTAATTGGGTTGCAGACCCTAACACTGAAGGCAAGTTTAAGGAATTGGGTGAACATGTTTCTAAAGGCCTAGGCACCATCATGGATGCTTTTTCTAAGGTGTTTAATCTCGGTGATGGCAAAGATAAAATGAATAGCTTTATGGACGGCTTAAACAACGTTGTCGATAAAGTTAGTCAAAGTATTGCTAATAATGCACCTAAGATTGTCGCTTTCTTTAAAGAAATTAAGGACAGCATAGGACCATCGCTGAGCATTGGGAAAGAGTTTGCTAGCGGTGTATGGGAAACGGCTCTGGGCATGATTAAAGGTGTTGCTGGTGCGTTAGGCACGATGGCTGGAAACGGCAAGAAAGCTAAAGCCCCAGTCACATCATTATCCAAGGCATTGGGTGGTATTGCTGAACATAAGACGGCTATTAAAACAGTCGGTTCTTTATTTGCAACTTACTTTGTTGGCTCTAAAGTAGCTTCAGGAGTGATGAAAGTTGCGAAAGCCATTAAAGTGATGAAAGAATCCACGATAGCTATGACTGCTGCCCAAAAAGCATCGGCAGTAGCTCAAAAAGCGTGGAACTTAGCAATGGCATCCAATCCTATCGGCTTGATTGCGGTAGCGGTGGCCACTGCGATAACTGCCCTAGTACTACTCTACAAGCACAATAAGAAATTCAAAGCCTTTGTAGACGGCATGTTTAACGCTGCTAAGAAAGCCTTTGGTAAAATTTTCAAAGTTACCAAAGAAATCTTTGGTAAAATCATTGATTTCTTTAAAAAGGACTGGAAACAAGTCCTTTTGTTTATTGCCAATCCGATTGCTGGAGCGTTTGCTTTGATTTACAAGCACAATAAGAAGTTCAAGAAATTCGTTGATGGCATCGTTAAAAATATCAAAGACGGATTTTCTAACGCCGGCAAATGGCTCGGTAAGACGTGGGATGGCATGAAGAAGACCTGGACGGGTGCGATGGATTCAATGACCAAGAGCACTAAGAAAGGTTTTGAAAAAACCAAAACTTATTTTACCGGTGGTGAAAAAGGCATCAAAGCCTTCACTAACACCGCTAAGAAGTTGCTTGTAATCTCTAATCCAGTAGTCGCTGGGTTTGAATTGATGTATAAGCACAATAAGCCATTCAAAAAGTTTGTTGATAGCACCGTGGACCATGTCAAAGATATGGCTAAAGGCGTTGCAAAACACATGAGTAGTCTTAAGAAAGATTGGGGCGAAAAGTGGGAGAATGTCAAGAAGTTCGCATCTAAAACATGGGAAGGTATCAAGGGTAATGCTACGGAAGCCATGACTGCCCTTGGTAAGGATATTGACAAACACCACAAAGGTATCAACAAGAATTGGTTTGACGGCTGGGAGAGCTCTAAAAAATTTCTATCAAAGAAATGGGATGAAATCGGGGCGTTAACACAAGAGAAATTCGGCGTCAACATTACCAAGCTAATTACCGACGCATTGACCAATATCGCTAACTTTTTCAAAAATACGTGGGACAACGTTAAAAAAGGCTTTGGCGAGATGTGGGATGGCATGAAACGCCTTGCTGGCGATGGTATCAATGCCGTGATTGCTCTCCCAAATGCCGGTATCGACGGTATCAATAAACTGATTTCTGATTTCGGCGGTAGCAAAGAAGCTATTTCTAAAATCCCTAAAGTTAAGTTTGCCGGTGGTACTGGTATGTTTAGCTCTTACCGAAACCCAATCACTAAGCCTACACTAGCTACGCTTAATGACGGCTACGATAGTCCGGAAACCAATAACCAAGAAATGGTAATCTTGCCTAATGGTAAGTCATTTCTCCCACAAGGTCGAAACGTTGAATACCTCTTGCCTGCTGGTTCGGAAGTTATCAATGCAAGTGAATTGGCTATGCTCATGGGTGTTGAACGTGGAGCCTTTGCAAAAGGGACTGGTTTCTGGTCTAAAATCTGGGATACTGCTACCAACGTAGCGGGTTCGGTCTGGGACACTATGAAAAGCGGTGTCGATAAATTCATGAAGATGATTGAATTTGTCGGTGATGCCGTTAAAGACCCAGTTGGAACGTTAGCTAAGAAATTCAGTCCTAATGCTGATAAGTTAGCGGGCGTGTTCAATCCACTCGGTAATGCGCTCTTTAAGAAACCTATCGAAGAGTCCAAAAACTGGTGGAAAGAGCTTTGGTCTATGGCTAATGCTTCGATGGATGAGGGTACAGTGGCAATGGGTGCCAAAGGTGATGACTATCGTTTTAAAGATAAGGCTAAAGACGCTGGTGCTGACCCGTGGGGTTACTTCTATCGCGAATGTGTATCATTCGTTGCCAGTCGTTTAGCCAACCTCGGCGTTAAACCTAGCTTGTTTAGCCATCTTGGTAATGGTAACCAATGGATATCTGCCAGCGTGCCACACTTAAGTAGACCAAAACCGGGTACGGTAGCCGTCTATACCGGTGGGCCAGTTTCAAGCAACCACGTTGACTTTGTAACAGCTGTTCATGGCGACACTTATGACGGTGAAGAATACAACTACGGTGGGAACGGTCAGTACCACCAATACGCTGGACGGCATATTTCAAACGCTGCTACCTTCCTTGATTTCGGTGTTCGAGATAGTGGAAGTAGCGGTGGTGATGATAGCAAACCGTTGAAAGACCGAAACAATCCACTTCAAACTTTGATTAAACGCCAAGTCGGTGGCATGTTTGAATGGATTAAGAAAACACTTGGTCCATTGCTCAGCCCTCCGGGCGGTGGTGAAGATGGTCCACAAGGGACTGGGGTTTCTCGTTGGCGTGAATCGGTTGTACGAGCATTGAAGGCGAACGGTATCGAACCGAATGACTTCCGTGTTTCTAAAATCTTGGCAACCATTCAGCGTGAATCTGGTGGGAACCCAAATGTTCAAAATAACTGGGATAGCAACGCCAGAGCTGGTACGCCGTCAATTGGTTTGATGCAAACTATCGGACCAACATTTAATGCATACAAGCACCCCGGTCACGATAATATCCGTAACGGATATGATAACTTGCTTGCTGCAATTAACTACATCAAGCATCGTTATGGGACAACAGACGCCGCCTTTAACCGTGTCGCAGCTTACGGCTACGCTAACGGTGGGCTAGTCCACAAAAACGGTGTTTATGAGTTAGCTGAGGGTGACATGCCGGAGTATGTAATCCCGACAGATATCGCTAAACGTGGTAGAGCGTGGCAATTACTTACTGAAGCAGTGGCCCGTTTTGCTGGGGATGCCCCACAAGGCAATCACGATAGCACACAAGACCATGGACGTGTTTCTGTTCTTGAAGAAAAACTGGATGTCATGATTGGTTTGCTAGGTCAATTAGTAACCAACGGTTCTAACCCAATCGAGATTAGAAACGTCATTGATGGTAGAAGCGTGTCAAATGGGTTAGCGCCCTTTATGACAAAAGCAACAAACGATTATGAGCGTAGACAAGCGCTGTTAGGAGGTAGCATTATTTGATAGGAATGTCAGTAACTTATGACGGTAAGAACTTAACCGAATTATTCAACGAAGGGCAAGGGCGTGCCGTTCCAGTGGATGTCACCAAGAATGTGGCAGCTAACTTCAATAACAACTATCAAGACCAAGGACGTAGGCGCTATGGTCAGCAATTCCTATATAGCACCTTGTCCGTCAAGCAAATTCAAGTGTTATTTACGCTTGTCGGTAATTACGACTACTTCAATACCATCGCTGAAACGCTTGGTGGTTATCTGAATGTAGATAAACCGAAACCATTGATTTTCGGAGATGAACCTAATAAGGTTTGGGAAGCTATCCCAGTCGGTCAAGCGTCGCTTGCAGTGGACAAGAACACTGCACCTATTACCGCAACGGTAACGGTCACATTTGATGTTCCTAAAAGCTACGCTGAGAACAAGGCACAAGCCTTGGTAAATAGTGACGGTGAAACCAAGTACGGCAGTATTAAGAAAGTGTCTACGGGACACTACAAGGCTACGCTAAAGAATTTCGGTACGGCTGAAACCTATCCAGATATTAAGCTGAAGTTTAACTCAGAAAATAGCTGGGTTGGGATTGTGAAAAGTTCAAGTGAAAGCTATGAGATTGGCAATCCTAACGAAGCTGACATGCAAGATGTCAAAAAGTCTGAAATATTATTCGACTATGTTTCTAATAACTGGATAACCAATGGTTTTGCAGTCGGAGTTAAAAACCAAGGACGGTTTAATGACACGCTACAAGATCTAAACGGCACTCTTGGAATAGATAACGCTTGGGGTAGACCGCATATCGCCTTAACCAACCGTGGTAGTGGTTCTAATCCCTTGCGCGGTAGTTCGATTACATGGGATATTCCAGCTGATAGCAACGGACAAAAAGGCTCGCTTTATGAATATTTCTGGTGGAGACAGATTTTTTGGTTAGGCGCTTCTAGTGAGTATGGATACATCAAAATTTCAGTAACGGATGCAAATGGAGCGTTTTTGTATGGTGTGGAAACCCTCAAGCATGTCAACGGTCTAGGGTGTGAGTATAGCTTCTTAGCCAGCGACGGTAACGGCAGTTATCGCACATTAGACCGCAAGCAATTTTGGGGAACTCATGTCATGACTCAAAACCCATTTAACGAGCCACAGGGTTGGTCCGATGTCCAGCGTTTTGATGATGTATTGCAATTCTATTGGCAGGGTTCTTATCCAAGATTTACCGTACCGGAAATCAAAGGTAAGAAGTCGGCTAGAATTAGTGTCGGTTTCTTCGGCATCGGAGATACTACAGTCGTTAGGCACATGTATCTTGATAGTTTTGTTTATCGAAAAGACTACATCAACAAAGAAGAAGATATCCCAAACCGTTTCCGTAAGGGGTCTATCCTTGAAATCGACATGGCTAAAGGCAAGACCCTAGTCGATAACTTGCCAGCATCTAACGAGCTAACTTACT
>OKHK01000103.1_pt1 | contig 16726 bp, 18 predicted proteins | sample 1613011 | NCBI WGS metagenome assembly OKHK01 (sample SAMN04436831, study PRJEB24849) | human gut metagenome | biome: human gut; feature: NICU; material: stool | host: Homo sapiens | place: USA: Saint Louis, MO | collected 2011-08-09
GAAAGAAAAAACACTTATTTCTGAAGAAGCAATGAATGCTACTTTGATACGAGGGATGACAGAACTAGTAACTTTTAGAATTAATCGAAAATATAAAAAAGAGATTGAAAATTACGCGTTAATGGCAGAGGAAAATAGTCAAAATATAACAAAAATGACTATGATCCATGAATTTTTCTTTGGCTTTTTTGTATGCTTCTTCTGCTTCTCTTATGTTGTCATAGTATCCTAAATTATAATGTGTTTTCTTAAATTCTATCTGTGCGCAGTATTTTCTTTTTTCTTTATTCCAAGAAACTCCTCTAATTTTAGTTTTTGAATTAGGATATGCTTCTGTCTTTTTTATAATAGATAGATTTGTATCATCAATAATGTTTTTTTCTTTATGTACTTTTAATGCTATCTTTGCATTTTTTATATTAGATTCCTTTTTCAAACATCCACATGATTTAGTTCTGCCAGTAGTTAAATTGTTTTCTGTTGTCTTAATCTCATTTCCACAAGAGCACTTACAAATCCAAATATAGTGACCACTTTTAGCTTTTTTATTAGTGTTTTTTAGTGCTGTTAATCTTCCAAACTTTTTATTTGTCAAATCATTTTGCTTAAACTGTGTTTCTTTTTGCAAACATCCACACCCTTTAATTCTTTTTAAACTATCTGCTCTTATCCACTTTTCATTGCCACAATTTTTACATTTACATAGACAGTATTTCCTACTGTTTTTTTGTTCTATGTCTAGTATTGTAAGGTTTTCGAATTTATCTCCAATTTTCAAGCCTATCACATCCTGAACTAATAATATTATTCTACTATTGTAAAAATAAATACAGTGAATTTGATTAAACTCACTGTATTTATTTTTATTACTTTTCTTCATTATAACAATTAATCATATCATTTACATTGTCATATACAATAGAATCTACATCTTCTAAATTGTATTCTTTTCTTCTGTATTCTTCTATAATATCCTCAATGTAAATTATTTCTTCATAAGTATCATTATATACATTTTCATCTATTCCTTGACCCTTGTAAGAAATAAAAAATTCTATTTCATTATTTTTAATGTAAAACCCACATTTATTTATTTCCCAGTTAAAATTGTTATTAACCGCTTCTCTAACGTACTTTTTAATTTCTTTCTTAGTTATTTTTTTCATTTTTAAATCCCCCTTTGTTTATCTTTCTTTAATCATATTATAAACGCTTACGTTTATTAAGTCAATAGTTTTTTAAACATAAACGTTTATTTTTTTCTTGTCTTTTTAAACTTTTGCGATTATAATATAAATAAAAGGAGTTGTTAAAATGAAAGATGTATTTGAGGAACTAATCTCTATAAAAGATGCTTGTGAACTTTATAAAAAAGGTGAAAGTACGTTAAGACTTAATATAAGAAATGGAAAATTTGTGGAAGGTGTAGACTGTAAAAAATTCGGAACGACATGGGTTTTTAAAAAAACAGCACTTGAAAGAGAATATAACAAAAAGGATAAAAAAATAGAGAGTGGTAACTGATGAAATAGTTACCACTCTCTACAAACTTATTTCTTAATAAAATCTAATGCTTTATAAAGTGTATCAAATCTATCATTACCCTTTATCATAGTAAATTTTTCTTTAGTCATAGAACCAATCTTCTCACATGCTCTACCTCCTACAACATATAAATTTTCTGTCTTACCTGGTACATAATCTTTTATATCACATATCAGTATTTTTCCATCATTATAGCCCCAACCAACTACAGTCGCAGGAATTTTGTCAACTTCTCCATCATAAACGATTGTATGTTTATACATTTTCTTATCCTCACTATTTTCTTTATTATCTATATTTTTATTTAAAATACCTTCTGCTATTAACTTAGCGACTATGTCTTTATGTCTAATATAATAGTCTGTATCTGCTTTACTATCTACGAAACACACTTCTATTAATATTGCTGGAGCTTTTGTATGACTAAGCCAGTAAAGCCCTCTGACATCTGATTTTGCACCTCTGTTTTTAAATACTGTCGCTAACTTCTTATTAACTCTGTCAGCATATTTTTTCCCATTATTAGTTTTATAAATTGTTTCTGTACCCATTTTATCCAAAGTTGTATGGTCAGCGTTAAAATGTATTTGTACAGCTACATCTACATTTTGCTTATTGGCTATTTGACATTGCTCTGCTAAGTAGTTATTAGACTTATCTACCTTACCACTATATACAGTAGCTCCACCCTTTTTAAGCCATTTGACAACCAAATCCATCAATATCCTGTTTTCTGTTCCTTCATTTATATACCCTGTTGCTCCTGTTCCTTTTCCTGTTAGTGTATGCCCTGGCACTATTGCTACTTTCATTTAAAGACCTTCTTTCTGTAACATGTCTTTTATGTCTGTTACATCTTCTTTGATTTCTTCTACGTCTGTTTTCATTGCTCCCATTTCAACAAGTATATTCTTATTTATCTCTTGTTGCTGTGTAGATAGTTCTATGAAATTTTCTACTGTCTTTTTATACATATCTCTATCTTCTTTTTTCTCCTGCATGGTATTTTTAAATAGCAAAGCGCATAATATGCCTATTGCTCCTAAACTACTTAATTCTGTTAATAATTGTTCCATAATTTTCCTCCGTTTTTTTATCAAAATAAAACTTATAAATTATCTAATTCTATAAAAAAAGAACCTTATACGGTTCTGCTTCTTTTACTACTTCGCTATTTTTTATTAGCTAATATTCTTACTACAACATTATTGTGTTCTTTATAATAATCCTCCTACTTTTTCATTTTCTGCAATTAGTAATTGATTTTCTAATTCTTGTATTCTCTTTTCTTCTTCACTCATATAGATTGGTATTTCTTCTAAAATTGGCTGTTTAGTCTCTATATTTATACCTATTATTTTGTACTTATCATAATCAACATAATCGTATTCCAAATCTATATATTCTATTTTTTTAATATTTTTTCTTTCGGGAACATTCCCTTTTGATTGTCCTTCATAGAATATTATTTCGCCTTCTTCATCAAAAAATATCCTTCTTCCTACTTCTATATAATCATTCATAAAACCACTCCTTAACCTACCGCATGAAAATAAAAACTAGAACTACCATACTTGCTGTAAACTATAGGTAAAATACATGTTCCTTTTTGAACTTGTATCCTACTATCGCTTTTATCAAGCAAGTAAGTCGTATAACTTTCTACTGTTGAAGCAATGAAAGGAACATAACTACAAAAATAGCTGGTTGTAAAATATTTACTAGCTCCACCGGAGTTATACATAACAATAAATTTCGGATAAAAATTTAAGTTAATTCTAACGTAGTAAACGTCTCCAGCTGTACTAATTGTATATCTTTTGCATGTACCTTTATTATCAATAGTACACTCGCCACTTGCTGTATATATCGGCGTAGGTATATATATATTTGCAACTTTATTAATTAAAGACAATAAAGACTCTGTATTACCACTATTTATGCCTTTACTTTTTAAATTATCTTTAAAAGTACTCATAAGATTTTGCATTTTACCCTCAAACTCCGAGAATTTAGTACTTTCTAAAAATGGATTGCCTAGCAAATTTGTAAAATTATCTTTACTTGCTTTTAATTCTTTTGTACTATTTTCAAAAGCGGTTATTAAGTCACTTAAACTAGCATTTTCGTTTAATTTTTCTATCATAAAAATATCACCTTTCTATTTTTAGTAACCATTTTTAAAGAATAGGTTACTTTTAAAGTAGAAAGATGATTAAATTTGAACGTTTCTTTTAATGTAGAATTTAGAATGATTTCTTTATAAGTATGTGAAAGTAAGTAAAATAAACAAAATTAAAATTTTTTAGTGACCTATTCTTTAAGAAGAGTTACTAAAAGTTACTATTTTATTTCCTGTTCTATTGTATTTATATAATCATCTACTGCTTTTCTGTACTCTATGTTAGTCACGTCATCTAACTCAAAAGGTCTGTTTTTCAAAGGGTTCAGTCCTTTGTTTAAAATTCTTTCTGCTAATATTCTTACTACAACATTATTTATATTCATTATAAAATACCTCCACCTAGTTCTTTATTTGTCATTAAAAGTAATTGATTTTCTAATTCTTGTTTTTCCTTTTCTGCTTTACTTATATATGCTGGAATTTCTTCTAAGACAGGTTCTTTTGTTTCTATATTTATGCCTACAATCTTATTTCTTGTATAATCTATACTTCCATATTCAACATCTATATAATGCAGTTCAGTTATTTTATCGTGTGGCAACACATCCCCGCAGGACTCGCCTGTTTCAAAGATTATTCTACCTGTCTGGTCATATATTACTCTGTTTGGAACATTCATGTTTTTTCCTCCTTTTAAATGAATTTAATAGCATACCATTTATAAATATGTCTTTGAGTTGAGTCAAAGCTATAAGCTGGAATTTGAACACCAGTATTATTAAAATAAACATCTCCTTCGGAATTATTATAGAGCCAGCCATTAGCATGAAAATACTCATCACTACTTTTTCTAACAAAAGATGTAACACTTGAAAAATCAACACCTCTTTGTGTAGCAACACCACAACAAGCGAAAAGGAAAAGTTTATAATTATTTTTATATTCAGTATCATAGTAATCAAAATCAGCAAAGAAAATATTAGGCTTAAAATCTAAGTTACTAATTTTAACCCAAGCGCTAGGTTTAAAAACTCTATCAGTTAGATATGGATAAGCAATTTTAGTGTCATCACCCTTAAAAGGAGTAACTGTGCCACTTGCGACTTTATATTTTGTATTTAACTGTGCTATGGTATTATTAGCTTGTGTTAATTGATTCATCAAATCCTGCACACTAGCGTCAGAACTATCAAAACTTGTTTTTATTTTCTCTGACAACTCGACTAATGTGTTATTTAAACTTGCTTCTATATTCTTTAGTGCCAAAGTATTTATAATACTTGTTTTGCCACTTTTGAATGTATCTTTAATTTCTATCCATTTACTTGTAACTTCATCTGTTGTAGAACCAGCAGGAAGAGGTGCAATTCCTTTGCTTATACTTACAACTTTTTCTGCTGTAGCATTAGCACTGTCTGTAACAACTATTTTAAGTGTGTGTAGTGCATTATCTTCTAATGTATAGTTAATTATTTTCTCTGTTGTTAAATCTGTTGTTATAGTTTCTTTTAGTACATCATCTATAAAATATTCTATTTTTGTAAGCAATGTAGGGTCTGTGTGGTCAGCTTTAAATGTAGCTGTAGTGGAATTATAAGAGGATATAGTTAAAAAAGGTAATGCTTGGAGTAATGTTATTTTAGCATAACCATCTTGTTTCGTAGTATTTCCACCTACAACGCTATTTATATCGCTAAAATAATATTTAGAAGATGGACTATAATTTGCTGGCTTATAACTATCTTTTGTTAGAATATATCCACTTCCACCACCACCAAATTCAGCATAAAAACTACCTGCACCACAATACCAACCACCACCGCCACCAACACCACTAATGCCATCTCCAGCACCGCTTACACCAAAAGAACCATTATAAAGACTATTAAAAGTTAAACCGCCTTGAAATTGGCTTCCACCGCCTGCAAAATATTTATTTGCTATAGAAATACCATCTTTACCTTTTGTACCACCACCATGACCAATACTATCATGTGAATTTCCGCTTCCACCACCACCGCCACCTGCAACAATTATGCGAGATAGCAAACTTTGTAAATTATCCCAGTTACCACCAATAAGTCTAATATCAGTAGCTCCACCACCTGCAAGACTATAATAACCATCAGAAGTACTTTTATAAGTGGTTATACCACCCGCACCATTAAAACCACTTCTACAAGTCTCAATACCATTAACACCTTTACAATAACCACTTTGCCCAACGTAAACATGTAATGTAGTATTTTCTTTCAATATTAAAGAACCAGCAGTATAGCCACCTTTTGCGCACTGTACAAAATCATAATAATTACCACCACAAGCACCAAAACATTCAAACTTATATTTACCAGGTGGCAACACTACACTTTGTTCAGCACCTGTATAATTAAATTCATAAACTATAGCCATTTTTCACTCTCCTCTCTTAAATAGGTAACATGTCGTTTTGTATGGATATATTAATCTCGTTAAAATTTTCTATTTTTGCAACAATTTCATCTATTGCCCCTTGAACATTTGTAGCAGTAAGATTACTTGTTGCATTATTATAACTTGTTTTCTCTGCTGTTGTTTCTATTTTTGCTAACTCTTCTTTTACTTTGTTTATTTCATTTAATAAGTTTCCAGCTGCATCCTCATCCAAAATATCTTTTATACTTTCAAACCAAATGTTAAACTCTGATACAAAATTTGTTGTTGTAGTGTTATACCAATCTTCTTGTTTATTCTCTTGATTTTCCCGCCAAACATTGAAATTACTTATTTCTTCATCTTTCCAAGTATTTAGTTGTGCAAGTAATGTTGTTGTGTCTATTTCTTCTATCGTGCCTTTTACAATTCCACACAAATTTTTATCTAATCTTAAATCTGTTATAGAACTTTGTGTAATACTTATTGCTCCAGCTCTGATATAAATATCAGCTAATCCAAGTTCGTACGCATCTGCATCACGTTGTAATTCTGTTGCAACTGGGGAACTATTAAAAGTACATTTTTTAACAGCTAATTTAATATTTCTATTTAAAGTATCAAATCTTAAAACTACTCTGTCTATTCTATTTAAAATTCCATCTGCGGGGTCTATATTAATTACTAAATCGTCTGTGTTTATATAGATAGCTCCGTTAATCCAGCCCTTGCCTTTTTTTACTGTTATAGTCATATTATTATTATCTACAACTTGCAAATTGCTACTTGGATTAGGGAATACACCATTACCTATAAAACTAGCAAAATATTCTCTAAAGTCCTCTGCCTTGTATCTCCTATCGCCATTTACACTATTAAATACAAAACTTTTTTCCATTATTTCACCATCCTTTTTATTTTTGAAAATAAGGTTGGTATGCTGCTCCCAAACGTAATTTTTAATTTCATCCCATTTTTACTATAGCTTTCTTGTACTTCTACAATTCTAGTATCCATTGTTACTTTCAATTTTCTATCTTGAACTGTAACAATATCCCCTAGTTTGTAGTCTTTTTCATACATAAAAGTATTTTTAGGGTCTATTTCTAATTCAAAACTTTTTAACTCTTCATATTCTTTTAATTTAATTTCTCCTTCTTTTTGTAGTATGCTTATAGTATTTTCACTTACATCTGCAAAGACTTCGTTTCTCTCAAAACCTTCAACCTCACCAGTTGAAATTACCAGTTTTGTCGCGTCTTCTCTTGCTCCAGCATACACAACATTTTTAGAGTTAATTATACTTTCTGTAAAGTGTCTAGCTCTTATGTTATTAAAATCACTTCTAAAAATAACCGGCGGGTTTTCTGTTTGATTAATAGTCAAATCTTTACCAGTAATTACGTCAAAAATAAATTTCTTTTTATTAGCATCCAACACTACCTCCCAACCAAGCCCACAAAATTCTGATATTTCTTGAATTTTATCACTTAAATTTTCGTAAGAACTTCGCCACATATCAGCACTTCCAAGATTTTTGTTTTCTGAAATGATAAGATTATCAATTACACGTTTTGGATTTGAAGAGTCTACGCAGTTATTATTAACAAAAGCTTTTATAATTTCTTCTTGTGTCCCTTCGTGACTTTCGAAAGCTTCTCCAGTGTCGGGTATGATGAGCCTTCTATTTAACAAGCCTTTTAAATCCACGCCTTTAACAGATAAAATGTCGCTTTTTTCTCCTGTTTCGGTGTACATGAACTCTCGATGAAGTATCAAACAAACTTTATTATAATTTTTACCAAGTAGAATTATATTATTTTTAACTAATTTATCTACATGATTTTTATTAGCATTTATTTTTAAACTAAACTCTCCTACTTTGTGGAATTTTTTAATAATCTGTAATTCTTCGTAATTATCTATTTCAGCTATTAAATTTATATTTTTATCTAGTATTCTTATGCTCTGCTGCATATTACACCCCCAAATAAAGTGGATTATAATATATAGACATTTCTAAATTATCAATTCCTACGTCTGCGTCATATCTAAATAAATTGTCTCCAACTTCAAGTTGTAAAAATTCGCTATCCAAGTCAATCCAATTAAATACATTTATTCTTTCATAGTTTGATTTTACTAACTCTATTCTTTTATTTGCAAATTCTGTTGTTATTTCTAATAAGTCACCAGCTTCAAGGGTTCTGTTTATCTTAATATATTCTCTTGTGTTTACATTAAATAGGCTAGGATTATCAACTGTTGCAAGTGCTTTAAATTGTATTTTCATGCCACATTCAACGTCTCCGTTATTCACTACATTACAAATTAAATTACTTACCCTATGACCCATTTCTATTCCTTCATTACTTATTTCTAAAGTAAATTCGAAGTCACCAACCCATAAGGCGACTTCTTCTTTTAAAACAAACTCATCCATCCAAAATGGGCTTGGAGTTAAGAGCTGTATAAGAAACTTTTGCATCAATCCAACTGGTGTTTGAAATGTTATGTCTTGCACAACTCCTTTGACACGTTTAGTTAATGCGTTATTTGTATATATAAATTCCATTTCTCCTAATTTAGGATTAAACAAAGAGGTTAAATATGCACGTTTTAATTCTAAATCTTCTTTATTTTTTGCATAAATAGCTGCTGAAATAGGAAGTAATCTCTCTTTTATGCTTATATCATCTATACTTACACCATCACCTAGATTGTTCGAGACTGAAATATTAGCACTAGTATTTGCTCCGTTTTCTATTTTTTCTAACAAAAAAGGGCGTGAGTTTCCTAATTTAACTTCTTGCCCTTTCGAGTTTCTACATATTAATTTTTGCAAGTTTCACACCCCTTTTTTATAAACTATTTTTTTATAAACTAAATGCTAGACTTCTTATTGTTCTTTCGATTTCTCTTGCTGTGTTTGAGTCTGTACTATTAACGTTTACATTATAATTCGCTGTTCTTGAATTATTATTATAAGTTGCTTCTCTTCTTCCCGAATTTGAATTAGCTGCTGAATTTCCTTTTCTAATATCACTATTTAAACTCAATGCTTCATTTCTAGCATTATTTATTTCTCTTGTAATACTATCAATTAGATTTTTAATTTCGTTTATGGCAGGCTTAAATCCTTCAAGTAATTTTTCACCTAGAGTTTGACCTGCATTTTTATATGCATCTGAATAACTATTTAATAACGCAACTATTTCTTTTTGATTTTTATCCATTATCAATTTTTCAGCTTCTGCTTGAAGTTTTGATTCTTTTATTCTTTCATCATAGAACTTTTTAGCGTCTTCAAGTCTTTTATTATAATATTCCTTTTCGCTTTCATAGATTTGATTTATATTTTCTATTTCGTCTTTTTTCTTTTCTTCTAATTCTTCTTTTCTCTTTTTTAAAGCTTCTTTTTTATCTTCTATTTCTTGTTGCTCTATTCTTTTTTTTCTTTCAGCTAAAACCTTCTCTAGTTCTTTTTGCAACTGTTCTTTGTTAGTATCATCATGTTCAAACTTTATAGCTGTTTTAATTTCTTCTATTTTGTTTAATTCTTCTTTGTCTTGTTCAAGTCTATCTTTTTCCTTTTCAGCTTTTTCAAAAGCTTCTAATTCGTTGTCAATAGCTTTAATTTTCGCATCATAGACACTATTAATTCTATCTATACTTTCTTCCTTCCATTTATCTAGTGCGTCTAACTCTTTTTTTATACTCGCTTGCTGTGCTTCGTATTCTTGTTTGTATTTTTCTTTCAGCGCATCAACTATTGCTTTTGTTAAGTCATCAACTTTTTTTACAAACTCTTGTCTGTCTTGTAACTCTTTATTTAACTGTTCTTTAGCTGAATTTGCTATCTCTTTTAGCTGTTCAACTTCTTTTTCTTTTTGTTCTTTTCTTAGTGCTATCGCTTCTTTTATTTTTTCTTTTTTAGCTGCATATTCTTCTTTCAATGCGTCTTTAGCGTCACCTTTTACTTTTTTAAGCGCTGCTTTTTCTTGTTTAGATAATTCGTCTATTTGTTTATTAAATAGTTTTATATCTTCTTCGCATGCTTTTGTAGCTTTCTTTGTTTCTTCTTCTATAATCTTTGTTATCTTTTCAGTTGCTTTTTTGACCGAGTCGCTATTATTAGCAATCCCTTGTGCTAAACCTTCATCAACGAATTTACCAATCTCAGCCATAACACGAGATGGAGAATGTATTCCTAACACTTTTCTAACCGCATCAGCAGCCTTTTGCCCTAATTTTTTAGCTTCGTCTACTACTTTATAAGCAAAGCCGGATATACCATTCGCTAAGCCGCTTACAAAATCTTTACCAACTTGCAGGAACTTGCTTGGGAACTCTTTTATTTTGTTTACAACATCAGTCCCGACTTTTTGAGATGCATTAACAGCATCTTGTTTTTTCGAGTCTATACCTTCCTTTAGTCTTGTAAACATATCAATAGCGGCTTGTTTTAATTTGGCTGGAAGTGTTTTAAAAAAAGTAATAACACTATTCCAAACAGTTACAATATTATTTTTAATTTCAGTCAATTTAGTACTAACAGCTGTTTTCATGTTTTCCCATGAGGTTACAAGGGTTGTTTTTATATTTGTCCAAGTATTTGAGCAAATTGTTTTTAGCCCTTCCCAAGCATTAGAACATGTTGACTTTATATTTTCCCATATACTGCTTAAAGTTTGTGTTATAGATTCCCATACGCTTGATGCAGTACTTTTCATACCTTCCCACATGTTAGAAAGTAAATCGCTTATTGCAGTCAACGCATTGTTAAATACTTCTTTTATAGATTCCCACGCATCCGATAAGCTTTGTTTTATGTTTTCCCAAATTTGTATTGCGTCAGTTTTTAGTTTATCAAAATTCCCTGTTACTAAATCTAAAATTAATAACACAGCACCAAGTACTATATTTTTTATAACTTCCCAAGTGCTTCTAAAAAACTCTTTTATACCATCAAATATAATTTTTAACCTTTCAACAAAAGGCGCAAATTTTTCTTCAACTTGTTGTTTTATAGCATCCCAAGCGTTCCCGAAAATCATTTTTATATTTTCCCACGTTGTTGTAAAGAATAATTTTATAGACTCCCATTTTTCGCTAATACTTTGTTTTATTTCTTCTATTTTAAAGGCTATAGACTCTTTTATCTCTGTCCATTTAGTTGTTACAGTAAGCTTTATATTATCCCACAAAATAGCTGTATTTTCCTTTAAATTAGCCCATCCAGTAGATATTTTTTCTTTCAAGCCTTCTACCCAGTTGCCCGCCATGTCGTCCCATTCTTGCATCTTACCTTTTACCGTATCATTTAAAACTTGCCACTTAGATTTTATTTCTCCTGTTGTCCAGTCGACTTTACTCGCTTGGTTTTCTGCTTGTTTCTGTGCTTCTGCAACAACTCCTTGATGCATTTCTTTAGCTTTATTTATTGATTCATCTTTTTGTCTTGTTGCTTCTTCTACTACTTTATCCGCTAACTTTTCATTTTCTGCGCCACCCTCTGCTCTAAGTTGCGCAGCTATTTTTAATCTTTCGTTATATTCTTCGTTAGCTGCTTTTATACTTTCATCTTTTTTCTTTATTGAATTTTTAACTACTTCCGCCGCTTCTTTAGCTGATAAATCAACATGATTTGCTTTCATTCTTTCCATTATCGCCGCTTGCTCTGCTTCGCTTTTACTCATTGTGTCAACCGCGGTATTTAGCATATCTGTTTTTATTTGATTTATCTCTGTTGCTTCTTCTTTTGTTAATGCTCTGTTTTCTTGACTAGCTTTAGTCATTATTTGATTTACTTTTTCATTGCTCTTTTTTATTTTTTCTTCTTTGCTTGAATATGCTTCTTCTGTATTTTTTATTAACTCTTCTTTTTCTTTGTCACTTAAATTTTTAGAAGTTGCAAACATTTCTTGCAAAGACCGAATACCTTGTTCTTTGCTCTCTTGAAGTTTAGCAACGATTTGATTTGACATTTCTGTAAAATTAGATACGATTGTCTGTTTCATTTTCTCCGAAACAGTCTCACCACTCCACATTAATTGATTTAAAGATACTGTTGTCTTTTCTTCTAAATCCATAAAAGCAGATACAGCTTCTTTTGTAGATTCTGATATACTTTTACCAAAACGGCTAATTGGCTCTATAGCATCCTTTGACATGTCTTTAGCGACTGTCGCAACCGATATGCCTAGCGCAGTAATTCCAGCTACAGCTATAGCCGCAGGGCTTGATAATGCACCTAAAATTGCAGCTAAAGCACCAACAGCTGGAGTTGCTGCGGCTGCTCCTGTCGTTACGACTGCCATAGCTGCCGAAAAAGTACCAAAAGCCCCTATAACTCCACCTATCATGCTAACTATTTTTCCACTAATTAATAGAACTGGTCCGAGTGCTGCTGCTAATCCTGCTATTTTAACTATAGTTTCTACCGTGCTAGGCTTCATTTCGTTTAATTTATTTGTAAGATTTTGAAACCAACTAACTGCTTGCGCTATGCTTGGTTTTAGTACATCGTATATTTTAAGTCCTAACTCCTCCACAGCCGACATTAACGCAGTTATAGAACCTTTATTATTATTTTGCATAGTCTTAGCCATTTTATCCAATGCGCCTGTGCTATTTCCAACCTTTTTTTCAAGTTCCGAATATTCCTCTCCAACTCCAGATAACAAAGCTTGCAAAGTAGATATTTGTGTTTTTCCACCTATCATTGACAAATACATTGTTCGTTGTTCTTCTGTCATGTCTTTTGTTTTTTCTTTAAGTTCCATCAAAACATTAGCCATGCCTTTGAACTTACCATTGCTATCAAAAGCACTTAATCCTAGTTCTTTCATAGCTACACCAGCTTGACCTGCTCCACTTGTCAGATTTATCATGATAGAGTTTAAAGAATTTCCTGCCTCGCTGCCTTTTAGTCCTCTATTTGCGAGTATTCCAAGTAGTGCGTTAGCTTCCGAAAGAGGTACGTTTAAATTTTTAAAAGTACCTCCAGACACAATCATAGCTTCCATAAGTGCGTCAATGTTAGTGTTTGAACTTGCAGCAGTTTTGGCAACTTGGTCTAAATATGTTGGCAATTCTTTTACACTAAGCCCGAGACTTGACATAGAGTCAGTTACTAAATCCGAGGTTCTTGCAAGGTCTAAATTTCCAGCTTCCGACAATCTCAAAACAGGCATCAAAGCTTCCATTGATGTTTTCGCATCCCAGCCGGCCAAAGCCATATACCCAAGCGCATCAGCCGCGTCTTTAGCTGTTTTGGATGTAGATGCTCCTGCTTCTCTAGCTGCTTTTTCAAGCTGAACCATTTCGTCAGCTGTTGCCCCGCTTAATCCTTGTACATTTGACATAGATGCTTCAAAATCCATTCCAAGCTTACTAGCCGCTGCTCCGACTGCTAAAACAGGAGCAGTAATACTCATAGCCATTTTTTTACCTACGTCTTGCATTTGTTTTCCAACCGAGCTAAATTTGTTACCTATTTCAGTCATTTTAGTTGCTAACTGATTCCATTTATTTTCTTGTTGATTTATTCTTTCTGTTGTGTCATCTAGTTCTGAACGCATTTCAGAAAGTCTCGACTCTGCATTATTAACTCGAATAGACCAATTATCAACCGCTGCCGAGTTAGACCTTATTTTTTCTTCATTTTTAGCATATTCTTGTTCTAAACTATCAAGTTCAGATTTTAGCCTTTTTGTTTCTTCTGCGTTTTCACCTAATGTCGCTTTGCTCTGTTCGTAAGCACTCTTAGCTTGATTAACTTTTTCTTTAAGTTCAACTTGCTTTTGTGCCGTGTTGCTTAAAGTTGTTTTACTTTCATTTAGTTTATTTTTATATGCTTCAACTACTTTAGTTTGCTGTTGTATAGTACTAGATAACATTTGTTGTTTAGATTTCAAACCATCAAGACTAGTTCCGAAATTTTTCACTCCAGCGCCAGAATTTTTAAACTCACTTCTTATTAACTTCATTTGTCTATTCAAGTTATTAATCCCTTGTTGAAACGAGCTGTTTTCCATTGCAACACGAACAACTAATTCGCCTACATCTTCCGCCATTTCCTCACCTCACTTGCAAAAAAATAAACCAAGATATTTTATCTTGGTTTATTTCAAAATTATTAAATTAATGTTCTTCCACAAAAAGGGCAAAAGTTAATAGGTTCAAAACTTTCACTATAGTAACCACACCAACATTCAGAATTTAAAAAATACTCATTACCTTCTTTTTCAATCCACATTTCTATATCACAATTACAAGTTATTAATTCCCCTCTGTCTGTTTTACCTCTTTTAAAAGCTCCTTCGCTTTCTTCGACTTCACAATACTTACACATACACTCACATCCTTATAACCAGCTTAATTGGTCTATATAGACATCATTTTCATTCGGATTATTCTTATCGCTTTTATTTTTCTTCATATACGCTAGTATATCTAAATAATAAAATATATCCATATTGTCTATATCGACCATGCTCCAATTCTTTTCAAATAAAAACATACTATATAAATCTTTTATAAAGTCCCGTGGAGATAGATACTTATTTTCTTTATTAGAATTATTTTCTGTACCTTCTCCATCACTTAGTTTTTTACTTTTTCTTCAAAGGTTCCAGATACTTTTGACAAATCTTCTAATGCTTTTGACATAAATTCGTCAGCAGGATAAAACCCATTTAGCAATTCTTCTTTTGTAAATTGTTCGCCATATATATCTATTGTAAAATCTAATAATTCTTGAAATAACCCTCTCATACTAAGCCCATCATTAATTTTATCAGATAATGCAAAGGCATTATCTAATTTTTTAAGTGCTATAGGTGGAGCTTTAAATATTTTTTCTTCTTCATTTATAGTTAATTTTATTTCCATTTTTTATTTTCTCCTTTTTATTTATTTAAATTTGCTTTTGCTGGTGCAGTTGGTTTTGCTCCTGTTTTTAAAAATTCTGTTGTGAAAAACTCTACATCTGTTGGGGCGTTTTCAACATCTGTATCTGCTGTTATTTTGTGTCTACCATCATTTATGCGCGGCATAAATTTAAGTTTAATCTTTTGAGATTGAAATTCGATTTTATCCTCTTTTGTTTTTGCTTCTTCTTCGAAAGGTTCACAGACACCTTTAGTTAGCCAAACCATTCTACTTCCGTTTTGGCTCTTTGGGGATTCAAAACCAAAAGCAAGGTTTGGAGGATTGAAATTTTTATCCTCTATCAACACACCATCTTTATATTGGTATCCAAGAATAAGCGCACGCTCTTCTAATGTCAAATCAGCAACTTCGATTTCAACTTCGATTGCTCCCATAGCCGAAGCAGTCTCTAAAAGCTGGTCGTCTCCATAATTTTCTGCTGAGTCAACTTTAGGTGATATTTTCACACTTTTAGCACCTGTTAATCTTGTTATTTTAGTATCGTATTCAAGTGTTTCCTCTGTATCTGTTAGTAGCTTTACAATTCTATAGTTTCTTAATCCTATAATAGCCATTTCTTAATCCTCCTCGTTTTTCGCAAAAAATAAGAATCTAAAAACAGTATGGTAACTATAATCAGATTCTTTTATTTCGTGTATACTTCTTTTTATAAAATTATTTTTTTTAAGCAGTCTTTCAATTTCTTTATTTATATAACTCATTTTATTCTTACTAAACAAATCTATTTGTATATAATGTTCTGTGCCTACCACTTCATCATTTGCATAAAAATTTTGTTCTAAATAACTAAAGAAAGTTATATATGTTTTTTCTTCTCCATTATACCTTTGAAATGAAACAGGTATTTTTAAAGGTTTTAATGTTTCTATTACTAAATTATTTATATTAATCATTATAACCCCAATCCTCTTTTTAATATTTCTTTCATTACATTTTTAGCTTCATCTTTTTTTGACTCGTACGCAGGTGCTAAAAACGGTTTAGGACTAACGCCTGGATGATTTATTACTCTACCTTTTTTCTTACCTTTTTTGATTGGTATTTGATGCGCGGATGCTCCAAATTCTAAAAACTTTCCATAAAAAATTTTTGAATTATCCTCTTTCGTAATACCAACTAAAACATACTTAGTACCACCTTTTTTCTTAACTCCACTTACTTTTAAACCATCTTTTAACTTTCCGCTTCTTTTGCTGACCCTTGGTAATGCATCTTGCAAAATAACATTACCGCCAGCTTTTACGGCTTCATTTAGCAGTTTATCGCCCGATTTACCCATACTCTCTATTTTAGATAAAATAGCGTCAAAACCTTCTGTTGTTATCTCTACACCCATTTAAACAACTTCCTCATATTTGAATTTTAATTCTTTACAATAATATTCATTTTCTATAAAATCACTAGAATTTAAAAAGATAAAATTTTCTTTTTTATTAGGAGAGATCCAGGAAAAATAAATTGGTTTTCAGAGGAGCATAGTAGATATAAGGAACTAAGATGGTATGATTTTAATGAGGAAATTTGGGAGAGTGTGAAGCTTTCAAAAAATCAACATGTTCAAAGTATTATAGGAATTGTAGATAATAAGATTTATTTAACTGGAACTGAAGAGTGGGGCAGTCAGTATCCAAGTAAAATCTATAGTGTAGATTTAAAGAAAAAGAAAGTAAAAGAAGAAATAAAATTAAA
>OKHK01000125.1_pt1 | contig 14198 bp, 20 predicted proteins | sample 1613011 | NCBI WGS metagenome assembly OKHK01 (sample SAMN04436831, study PRJEB24849) | human gut metagenome | biome: human gut; feature: NICU; material: stool | host: Homo sapiens | place: USA: Saint Louis, MO | collected 2011-08-09
TATCATATATATAAATTATAGAAAATAAAATAGAGCATAAAATAGTCATTGTAACTAAATATCTTTTTCTATATCTTTTCTTAATATAATTTATTGCCTCTAAATTCTTATATTCTTCTGGAACTCTAATTCCATATATTATTCCGTTATTAGAAAACTTCTCAACAAAAAGACCTTGGAAAAATAACATACCTACTACTAAAACTAAAGTTAATATTATCGGTAATCTATATGAATATATGTAATTAAAAAAACTATTAAATTCATTTATAATATTCATTTATATTTAAATCCTTTCCTAACATTTCCTTCGTATAATTACGAATTATCTTCTTTTCTTTTTTCTACCCAATTTCCTAGCAAAATTAGATTCATCCCTAATAGATTTAACATGATTAATAAAAGAAAATGTACCACTATTTCCTAAGCTTAAATCTTTATATGAGCATAGTTGAAAATTTGAATTTTGATAATTTTTAATCCTGGCTTCTGCTCTATTCAATTACTATCACATCCTTCTAATCAACCTATAGTTCCATCACTCTAAAAATATAGTCCATCAAATAACCCAAAAGTAACGCTATTTATTTCAGAATCAGATGTGATATATTCTAATCTTGATTCATCTACTATTTTATAAGAGCAACTATATTTATAAATTACTTTCTCTTTTAACAATAAATGTTTATTATCATATCTATATTCAACATCTACTGTACACAATTTACCATCAATTGTTTTATTAACATCTATATAATCATAATCCACATTATTAGCTTCTAAAGCATACTCAAACGCCTCTTTTTCATATTTATCTATATCTTCCAAACTATATATTGTTCCTGTATCACATATAGCACCCTTAATCTGTAGGTACTTATTGCGATCATTTGCTATACTTAATGGTAAAGTAGATGGTAACTTCACTAATATTAAAGTAACTAACAAAATAACTATCCCTCCTATAATTAATTCAGGATTTATATTTAAAGATTTCGTTTTAATTGTTCTATAAACTAAGTTCACTATAATAATTAATATAACTAAGTAAACTAAAACATCATAATACATAACTAATCACCCTTCCAAATTTAGCCTAAGAATATACTCCCCAAAATGACTATCATAAAAATAATACCAATTAACATCATCATAGGGAAAAGAGCTATCGGAAATTTTATAACCTTAAAATTACATTTAAAATTATGTTTTAATTCATCTAAATAAGTATTTTTGCACTCATTGCAAAAACAATGTACTGATATATTTTGTCTCAAATACATTACGACTTTAATACTATCTTCATTTTTGAATTCTTGGTTACATTTACTACAATGTACCCATATTTTAGGATTACATTTATAAACATTTAGTAATGCTTTTTTAATTCTTTTCACTAAATTATCTCCTTTATTATTTTATGTATAAAAAAGTGTCCCCCGGGGACACTTTAGGCACTACCGCATTTCAGGAGCGGAACTTTTCACTCTGTTCAAAAACCCTACCTTCAATTTTGGTTAAAAATTTATTGTTTTAAAATCTGCTTTTATCTACTCTAAGCAAATATAAAGACTTACTTATTGATACATTCTTCGTTATGGCTACAAATAGTGCATACCAATTTTCTGTATAGTTCTGTACCTTAAATAACTCTGCTCTTTTATCTTTTGTAAGCATTTCTACCACTCCATTTACTTTATTTCTATAATCCTATTAATCTCTTTAGTTTCCAAAACATCATTCTTCTCAATCTCTAATTCTGCATATTTATTTATACTATCCTTACAGATATAATAAATATCCTTTTCATTTGAATAATACAACTCACCATTAACTTTTATTGCAGTTTCATAGAAATCTTCTTCTCCAAATATAAAACTTAAAAAAGCTTGTCTTTTTTCAGCTTTAGCTTCTACTATTTCTCCTGTTTCTACCGATATTTCATATGCACTCTCTATTCTTTCCCTTTCCTTTTCAATATTGTTGTCTACAAACTTCCACAATATGAATGCAAATATTGTTACAGGAACTATTCCTATAATTTTTAAAGCCATTCTCTTATCACTCATAATTAATATTTTTATAAATCTCCTTTATAATTTTATGTATAAAAAAAGTGTCCCCGGGGGACATCTTTTCAAATTAAATTCTATAGTAATAATCTTTATCTCTATACTGACTATCCAACTCTAGTAGTTCCATCAAAAACTTTATGGTATTTGAACTCTTTCTTTTCTACATCATATCCTTTTATATTTGTTATTTCTGCTAATTTAAAATCCTCACAATAACCTACTGTTATATCCATATATCTAAACATTTTAGCAATTTCTTCTTGACTATATCTACTTTCCCAAGTAATATAATCAATCAATTTATCCATAGCTTCAATAGCACTATTCCCATGAACACTTGCCATACATTGATGACCAGTATTAGCTGCTACCATAAAATACATAGCTTCTCCACCTTTGATTTCGCCAATTATAATCCAATCTACATCTATTAAAAGCCCATTTACTGCAAGATCTTTTAAAGTATATTGTATTTTTCCCTCACCATTATTTGTTACTATATGCTGAAATATCATCTCTGGATGAGTATTAGAAAACAACTCATCATTCTCTTGTATAACCACCCCAGCTTTTTGATGAGAAATTTGATCTATTAAATAATTCATTATAGTCGTCTTTCCACTGCCACCTTTACCAGTAAAAAGCACCATATTATCTGTTTCCAGTTTTTTTTCTAAATACTCAATCTGTTCATTTGTGAACACCCCCAAGTCTATCAACTGTTCTTTTGTATATTTCTTCTTAGGATGTTTTCTTACATGAATTAATGGTAATTCATTAGAGTTTATATGTTCCGTATTTATTGTAAATCTTAATCTAAACTTAGCATTGCTATCTTTATCTGTAAAAGTTTGTTTTGCATTTATTCGTGATAAATTTATCTCATTTGTTGCTGCAACCATCTTTACAAATTTTTTATAATCATCATTATTTTCAAATTTAATATCTGTAGATTCTCTTTCACCATTTCTCTTTACTCTTATATTATTAAAAGATAATACCTTTATATCAGATATACTTTCATCATTTATAAGTTCTTCTAAAATCTGATATCCTTCTGTAGATTTTATAAATCTATCCGTTAATTCTTCTGCTTCTTTATCATTCAAACCTTTTCCAGTAAAAAACCTTTTTACTGATTTTCTAAACTCTTCAGTTGACTTTATCTTTCTTTTCCACTTATTTAAATCTCCAGCTTTTACAGTAGTAAAGTGTTCTACACAATCATCATAAATTTTATCAAAATTAACATTTGATTCTTTTAATTCTGTTGATAGCTCACTATAATTATTTATTTTATTTTTAAATAAACCCATTTATCTACTTCCTCCTTGCTAAATAAAAAAGATGTCTCTGGGGGACACCTTTTATAAAAACTTACAATGACCAAATTAATATTTTTTATTTATTATCATCTAATTTAAGTAATTTTTTCTTTAATGAAAGTCTATCTTTTAAGGCTAATCCACCTAATACTGCTGCTCCTATATATACAATATACATGGCATAATTATTATTACTAAGAAGGTAGGATGCTCCAGCTAATGCTACAAGTCCTACTATATAACCAGTATTTTTCTTGTTGTAATCCTCAATAACCTTCATTTGATCTTGATTTAATCCATCTAAATTATACTTTTTCATAACATATTGACTTTTCATTTTATCTTCCTCCTAAATTTATATAATTTTTATATAAAAAAGAAGTATTCTATATTTATAGATTACTTCTAAGTTTTTTATTTTATACTTTTTCACTTACATATCTAGGTAAATCCCATGTTGCTGTTTTTCTTCCTTCCATCGTTAACACATACGCTTTTGGTGTTGCTTTATATTGGCTATTAGTAACTTTTAGCAAAGCTTTAGTTCCTATTATATTTCTTATGTCCATTCCTGTAGTTTTCAATATTTCCTTTTTATATTCTTCTTCCTTTTTCCTTTTTCTTAAACTTTCTCTATTATAGTTATGAACTTTTTCATATCTTTCTTTAAAAACTTCATACCCTACTTGCCTTCTAAAGTTTCTTATAATATTTTTCACATCATAATAATCAAAATTCTTTTCAGTAGATATTTCTTTAACTTTATAACCACTTAAATACATCTTTATTATTTCATTTTTATTATATATTCTATTACTGCTAACTTTTATAATTTCAGCACATTCTATTTCTTCTAAGCAAAATATTTTAGCAATACCTAATTCATTAGTATTACGTTTCATTTTCTTAATCTTTTCTATTTTTCTCTTAATTGTACTTTCACTACATGAGTTTATCTTAGCTATTTCTCTAATAGTGTATCCTGAAATAAATAAATCCCATACTTGCATCTCATTTATGTATACCACTTAATCTCTCTCCTTTCCTTAAAAAAGGGCGACTTATACCAAGCTCAGTCATTCTGAACAAAAAAGGGTCATTTTTACAATTTTTGGATTTAGTGTTTTTTCACTTTTTCCCTATATACCTAATCTTTTCTATTTTTATAATCATATTATATATTAATCTTTGTTTTAGGTCAATTATTTAATTACTATTTTTGTTATTATTTGCTTTACAACGCCCTTTTTCTAACTTTTTATTATATAACTATATTAGGTGATATATATGTATTTAATTAATTTTCCAAACAAACTAAAAAGATTGCGATTAGCAAATAATCTTACCCAACAAGAACTTGCTAATATCTTAGAAACTACAAAACAAGCAGTTTCATCATATGAATCTGGTAAATCTACGCCTTCTTTAAATTCACTTATTAAATTATCTGAACACTTTAATATTTCTTTAGATTCACTAGTGTTTGATAATAAAAATAAAAGTATAGATTTTACTAGTAACTTATCCTCAATTGATGATCTTCGTTTAGAAATAAAAATACTACAAACTTTACAAAAAAAAATTAATAGTACTTTTTCAGATTTACTTAAAGAAAATAATGTTATTAATTCCAATCTAATTGACATTAGTGGAAAATTAGATTCTATAGACTCTAAAGTTTTAAATTATATATCTACTTCCGATTGTTATTCAAATGAATATACTCCTTTTCAAAATCAGGAAAATAACGAGCATTTATCAACTTTAGAAAAAGATAATATAGCACCTGAAGATTCTTCAGATAATTATTTTGACTACGATAATTATTTAAGCTATAACTTTAACGATAGTGACGAATATACTAAACTTCCTTTATTGGGAGAAGTTGCTGCTGGTAACCCACGTGAAGCCATAGAAATTGTAGATGACTATTACAGCATTCCATCTGATAGACTTAGTCCTAATTGTGAATACTTTTTACTACGTGTAAAAGGTGACTCAATGAATAAATTATATGATAATGGAGATATTCTTTTAGTACAACGGAAAGGCTTCTTTGACAATGGAACATTGGTTATTGCTTTAATTGATAACGATGATCCTATTGATAGATATAATGCTACCTTTAAGCGATATTATAAATATGATGATATTATTGAACTTCATCCTGAAAGTACAAACCCAATTCATAAGGTCCAAAAATATTCTGCTAAAGATACTATTATTTTAGGAACTGTTCTCGGATCATTACGTGAGTATGTAGAATAATCTACATACTCTTTTTTATTGATATTCTGCTTTCAAGTTTTTAACTAGAGCTTGTATCCTTCTACATATTGTGGACCTGCTAACATTCAAACTATAGGCTATAGATTGATACTCCATTCTCTTTTTATACCTTAACTCACACAATTCCTTTTCTTCCTGATTTAATTGAGCTATTACAGAATCCATATTTAATATTCTGTTTATCAATTCATCCTTCTCTATGTTCTTTTTTATTAATTTACTCTTATTTCTTTCTATTCTTCTGTTTATATATTCTTTATTTTCTATACCACTATATTTAATAAGATCCTCATTACTTTTTTCTAACAATCCTATTTCATATTCTAATTGTTCTTTCTTTTTCTTATTTCTATAGTATTCAATTACTTCACTTTCAACCTTATCCCTTATCCTCATAATTTGTTATTAGCAATTCTGCATATCCTTTCCTAGCTTTTCTTTCTCTAGAAACAGAGTATGGCACACTCATTTCTATTATTTTAAATTCTTTATATAATTCTCTAATAGTTTGATGGTCATTTATACTAAGCAGAAACTTCCCTTTTATATTGCTAAGAGCATCTCTTAGCTTAATATGATTCCCCTCATTAAAAGTATTCCCATATCCAGTTACATCTAAATATGGAGGATCACAAAAGAAAAATGTTGTTTCCCTATCATATCGTTTTATTACATCCAATGCATCTTTATTCTCAACAAAGGTATTCTTTAGTCGCTCTCTAATTTCCTGAAAATCATCAACAAATATCTTCTGACAAGGTGCCCTTAAAGCTCCATATCCAAAAGATACCCCTTTTGATGCAAAACTATTATTAATTATGTATAAATATCTAACAGCTCTTTGAATCTCAGTTAATTCCTCAGTATTACACTCTTTGTATGATTTAAATTTATCCCTACTTATAAATTCATACTGCAGTAATCTCTCAACTTCTCCTGGATGTTCTTTTAACATTCTAAATAGATTTACAAGTTCCTTATCTATATCATTAATTACTTCTACCTTACTTTTTTTCTTTCCAAAGTATACCCATCCAGCTCCAAAAAACGGCTCTACATAGCAAGTATGCTCTGGTATTTTATCTATAATAACTTTTCTTAATCTACTTTTTCCGCCCATTCTATTTATTGGTGGTTTCATAATACTTTCAACTCCTTACTTCATATTTACATACTTATATTTTAAGGAGTTATATCTGCTGTGAGTTTCAACTTTTTTTCATATTTAGCTCAAACTTTAACCATATTTGTTTCATAAATTAATCATCAATATATTTATAATTAATGTAAAGTCCCTAGATAAATCCAGGAACTTTATATTAATTATAAATATTATTCTTCTTTATTTTTTTCTAAAAACGTATCTTCTTTTTCTGCTAAAATTTTATCTTCAGATTTAATTATACCCATCTTCTCATATAAATCTTTTTCTACCTTTTCTAAAAGTTCCAAATTCTCTTTTAAATATGTCTTTGCATTTTCTCTACCTTGGCCAAGTCTTTCTTCTCCATAACTAAACCATGATCCACTCTTTTCTATGACACCTTCTTCAACACCAATATCTATTATTTCACCTACTCTATCTATTCCTTGTCCATACATAATATCAAACTCTGCCTGTTTAAATGGTGGTGCTACTTTATTCTTCATAACTTTAACTCTTGTTCTATTTCCCACAACTTCATCCTTAACTTTAATACTATCTATTCTTCTAACATCTAATCTTACAGATGCATAGAATTTAAGTGCCCTACCACCTGTTGTTGTCTCTGGATTTCCAAACTGAACACCAACTTTTTCTCTTAATTGATTTATAAAAATAACGGTACTATTAAACTTTTTTATTATCCCAACTAACTTTCTCATAGCTTTAGACATTAATCTTGCTTGAAGTCCAACATGAGAATCTCCCATTTCTCCATCTATTTCAGCTCTTGGTACTAATGCTGCTACTGAGTCTATAATCAAAACATCTATTGCTCCTGACTTTAATAATGCTTCTGCTATTTCTAAGGCCATCTCACCATTATCCGGTTGAGATACAATTAAATTATCTGTATCTATTCTTAATGCTCTAGCATAAGTCGGATCTAATGCATGCTCTGCATCTATCATGGCTATTTGTCCACCATTTTTTTGTACCTCAGCTGCTATTTGTAATGATATTGTGGTTTTTCCTGAACTTTCAGGCCCATATATCTCTATTATTCTACCTTTAGGCACTCCACCTATACCTAAGGCTCTATCTAAACCTATTGATCCTGTTGGTATTGCTTCTACTTCTTGACTAGCATCAGCTCCAAGCATCATAATAGAGCCTTTCCCAAAAGTTTTTTCTATATCTGATATAGCTTTTGCTACTGCATCATTCTTCTCCTTACTAAGTCCTGGTATATTTATTCCTTCTATTTTATTTAATTCTTTTTTATCTTCTTTAACCATATATATACTCGCTCCTTTTAAGAATTCTCTATACTTCTTTATTTTTCTACAAACATATGTTCCCATGTATTTATATTATAATTTACAAACATATGTTTTTGTCAATATAAAATTCAATTTTTTCTATTTATTTTGTGATATAATATTTATACATTAATTACTTTTCTTCTTTAAATTACTCGTACCTTAACTTTTAATACTTTCAAAGAAAAATAGATACTTTAGAATTCACTAAAGTATCTATTTTTTTCGTATATATTTCATTGTTTATTTATATTGCTTTTGTGTTATAATATAAATAAGAAAAGCCTTGTACTGATAATACAAGGCTAGTCCTAGAACGTTTTGTTTTGGGCTATTGGAGTAAATTACTTTTGTTTGTTAATTTAAGAAAAAAGCACTATTCTTGCTCGGATGGGTGCTTTTTTCTTTGATTTTTATTTCTATATCTACTCCAAGGATCTTCACTCTTAATCTAAGTGAAAAATCCTTGTCATGTTTCAATATCATATTTATTAATATAATGACTACTGAACCTATAAACATAGTATCTAGCATAACTATGCACCAATGCTTTTTTCTATATTAATTTTTTTGCAATTTCATATATAACCGGAACAGTTACTCCATTCCCTGCTTGTTTGTATAATTGACTATTGCTACAAACCTTAGCTGCTCTATCAAAGTACTCATCAGGCCATCCTTGTAAGCGCCAACATTCTCTCGGCGTTAATCTTCTAATCTTTCCCGATAATAAGACTCCATAGTTGCAACTAGTAGTTAATGTATTTACTATAGCTTGCCCAACTCTAGCTCTCCTATTATCATTATTTATATATGCCAGGTTAATTGAATCACCATGCTCAGCAACAGCATAACCTTTCTTAGTTGCTTCTCTGACCAATACCTTCATACCACTTCCCTTATTTACAGTTAGTGTTGATGATAATCCTATTGAGTCTATTACTCTTCCATTGCTCCCATTTCCACTTGGATTAGTATTCCCAACAACAAATATAGAACTAGATAAATCATTTTTTGAACTCATTCCACTATTCTTGGCACATAAACAAGGCGATAGTCCACTTTCCCTTATTCTTAATCCCCTATCATATCTATAGTCTCCGCAGGCTGCTTCTGATACTTTAATCGCTCTACCACTTCTGGAGATAGGAAAAACTTTTGATCCACTTCTTCCTCTAAGATGTCCAATAATGAATATTCTTTCTCTATTTTGTGGCACTCCAAAGTCCTTGGAATTAAGTAGCTGCCATTCAAATTCATACCCAATTTCGGCCAACTCAATTTGAAGTCTGAGAAAGTCAAACCCTCCGTTAACACTAAATAAGTTTTTAACGTTCTCAATGAAAAGGTACTTGGGTCTATTTTCTTCTTTTGTGTCTCTAATAAGTTCTGTAACTCTAAAAAACAGGCTTGAACGATTTCCCTTGAATCCTGATTTTGTTCCACTGATCGATATATCCTGGCAAGGGAATCCGAAGCACCACACATCTGCTTTTGGAATATCTTCTGCTCTGACTTTTCTAATATCTTCTCCAAACCACTCACTCTCCTTTGGTTGATGCATCTCTTTATAACTCATATTCGCATATTTATCCCACTCACAATGTCCTAAACATTTATGACCTGCAAGTTCCATACCTAATCTAAATCCACCTACACCACTAAAAATATCTATAAATGTAAGTCCCACTTTTATCACCTCATACTGAAGTATAAAGACTTTTTCCTTACACAAATTTCATATTTTTATCTATACATAACCTTTTTTATATCAAAGAAAGATCAGTCATTTAAAAACATTCTAAATGACTGATCCTTAACATCCTAACTATATTAATATTCTATTCTAATACCACTGTTCACCATCGTGTGTTATATAAATCCAACAATTATTATTTCTTTCTTCTATCCCTACTCTCATAGTAACAAAAAAACAAATACAACTCCTAATGAAATTAAAGACCAAAACAAAAGAACATCAAAAGTTAAAATCACTATAAATAAAAAAGCTTATTCATCTAGCCATATTCACTTAAATAATAGAAAACATTTTAATAAAAAACTAAAATAAAAAAAGGTTCTTAAATTAGGTTATTCCTAAAGTTAAGAACCCTTTCTATTTTATTTATAATATTGTTTAAACTTTATCTGCATCCGAGTATTAGTGTTTATATTTACATTTTAACTTTCCGTACTATATCAATATTCAATCCGATAGCAGTTAGATATTTCATAAAATTTGATAATGTTGGAGAATGACCTACATTTTCAATCCTAGATACCATTTGTTGCGTTAATCCACTCTTTTCTGATATATCTTTTTGAGTTAGTCCCATTTCTTTTCTAACTTTTACGATTTTTTTCATTAATTCATATTCTCTATCGAATTCTTCAGCTAGTTTGATCATTTCTGGATTCTTTTTAAGTTCTGCATCAATCTCGGCCTTGCAATCAACTTTTTTGAACCCCATTTCTATACACCTCCTTTTTCTAATTTAATTTCTTCACTTAATTTTTTTAAAACAATAATTTTTTTATTGAAAAGATCCATCAAAATGAGTTTATGATGGCTTTGTATAAGTTTCCTTATACAAAGCTCTTACCTAATTCCATACCTAGTTCAGTTGCTCTTTTTATTGCCTTATCTAATTCAAATTTTTCAGCCTTACCTTTTTGTTTTTTACATGCATGTAAAATATAAATATTATTAGCATCTGCAAGTACATACATAAGACGATTTTGTTTAAACTTTATCTCCCATAACTTTTTTCTAAGTGGTCTTGTATTTAAAACCTCTAAAGCTTCTAAACCGTCTTTTTCTAACTTTTCTAAGATTTTTTTGGCTGTTAATCTTTCATCCTTAGGCAATTTATTTAGATACTCAAGAATTAGGTCCTTTCCACCATCAGTTTCATAATGATATACATTCACGGACCTTTCCTCCTTTATAATATTTCCTTTTTATTGCTTTTTATACATCAAATATGATGTATATTCTATATTATTGATTATACATCATATTTGATGTATAATCAAGCAAAAAAATATCTCTTCTTTATATATTTACTATTTTACTACTAACCTTTTTATATTAGAATTAACTTATATTTCAATATCATAAATATAAACCAAACTTTATGTTAGAAAGTATCTTTACGAAAAAAATATTTATAACACTACTAGTTATCACTATTTCCTTGTCTTTTATTTATTTCACAAACCCAAATAAAGCAATTTTAAAATTATTCTTATTGAAACTATTAACAATAATAGTTAATACAATTCCTATCATTAAAAATACTACTGCTGCAATTCCTAACCACTTCCCAATTGCTAAGAACCAAGTGGCTATAGCTCTTATAAATTCTATAGTTTCTCCTGGTTCAACACCTAGTAATCTACTTATAACTCCTAACATATTCAATTCTCCTTTACTTGTAAGGCTGAAACAAATATGTTATACTCAATTTGCGAAGTTGGGTGGTAGCATATTTGTTACTGCCCTTTTTATTTTCTTTTTTAACTAGCTCTTAAGAATTCTAAAGCTATCTTAAGAGCTATTGAATCATTATCTTTAATTTCTATTTGTTCATATTACTCAAATAGAATTATTAATTCTTCAATTATTTTAATAGATTCATTTTTATCCATATTCTCTAATCTTCATCAAGATCACTTGATGATAATTCCGACTCCTAATCTGGCATATCATCATAGGTGCTATTTACAGCTCCTTTTAATACTTCATTTTTATTTTCATTCTTTTGTACTTCTTTTTCTATTGCTAATTCCTTTGCTGCTCCAGGTATGCAATTAAGCTTCAATAACAATCTACGTTCTGTAAACATTCTTTCTATTGCTTCATTTCTACTGCATCCTGCTTCTTCTCTATATTTATCTATTTCATCCCATGTGCTAGATTCAAGATGAACTGTTGACGATTTTTTTGACATCTAATCACCTCTTAAAATCTTTGTGTAGCTACTAAATATAATCCTTTTGCTGTTATCATTTGAGGATCTTCAGCCTTTATGAAACTATCACTTAAACTTAGGTTGTTAATAACCCCACCGCAAGCATATAAATTAATTTCATCCATATTTACTAAGAAGGATTCAACATTTTGCTCTATACTTTCACTTAAATTTAAATACCCTTCTTTCTTTAAATCATCATATCTGTTACTGCTATCAATTTCTTCTAATGATCTCTTTGGATGATAAGTCTTAACATATTCCAATACTGTTTTATTACCTAACTCTTCTGATTTAGATTTCTTATCATTATATTTTAAATTATTATCATAGAAACTTATTTCCATTGTTCTAAATCCTACATTAACCATAACATTATCTTTATTATTGTTTGGCTTATTATAAGTAACTTGATGTAATAATGCTGCATCAGATTCTCTAAAGATTGATATATCATTTATTATTATGTTTTTACTTCTTCCAGTTATATGGTCTGTTATTTCTATAGTCTTTCCTTTATAGCACTCTATAACCTCATTTAATACCTTTTTTGTAAACTCCCTGTTTGGAACTCCTAGCATGATATTAACCACAGGCTTTTCAGCAAGTTTACTTAATAAAGCTATTAGTAATTTTTTTACTGTATCCGTAGTCTTTGAATCTTTCGAGTTTCTAATAGGTCCATGTGCTTCTTCCTCTGCTAAAACTCCACAGAAATAGCTTTTAAAATTTTCTTCTCCCATCTTTGCTGATAAATAAATCGGTTCTGAATAATTGCCAAAATCCATTTGTCTACCAATCCCAACAACTGACTTAAATATGCAACTCTTCTCCACTCCATCAACTTGTGTAAATCCTTTTACATACCCTCTTCCTATGTCTGCACCAATTTTTTGAATTTCAACGTTCATAATATCCCTCCTGGATAAAAATTTATATGATAGTTAACATATCAACCATCATATAAATATAATAAACCTCTTTCGTTAATATGTCAACTATATATCAACTACTTTTTGTAACTTTATTTACTTTTTAGTTAATATATTAACTATATATTAACTACATTTATCATTTCCTCTCATTTTCACCGTTAATATATCAACTATATATTAACTGTATTTTTTGATTTATTTTCTCTTTTTAATGTGCTTATGCTTATACCAGTAATCTCTTCAACTTCTTTATAGCTACAATTTCCACCATTGACAGCTAAAAGACCTAAAGCGTGACTAATTTGCTTATTAGTATACTTCTTTGGTCTACCATCTTTAAAGCTCTCTTTCGTCCTTGCTATAGCCTTTCCTTCGCTTGTTCTCTCTATTATCATATCCCTTTCAAATTCTGCAAAAGCTAGGAATATATGTCTTATAAGCTTACTTGTAGGTGTATTATCCATAACTCCTATATTTAATATATGGACTTTTATATTCTTTTCTATAAGCTCTTGTACTAATTTAGATCCCTCTATTGTACTTCTTGCAAATCTATCTAATTTAGTTACTGTAAATGTATCGCCCTCTTTTAACTTCTCCAATAACTCTTTTAGCTTTGGTCTATCATTATTCTTGGCAGTATACTTTTCTTCAATTACTGTATCACAACCAGCAGCAAACAATAACGCTAACTGTTCATCTAAAGAATTTCCTTTTCCTTGCTTATTAGTACTTACTCTTGCATATCCATAATTCATCAATTTTCCTCCGTTCAAAACTTAGTCCTAAAAGTCATAACTTAGTATCAAAATATTTAAAAATAGTATACCTCTTTTGGACCTAACTTTTGAACCCCTTATCATTCGCATTTTTACGTCATTTATTTCACTGGTCCATAAGTTAACACTTTTGATACTTAACTTAAAAATAAAAAGATTAGAAAGCTCTCTTCCTAATCTTTTTAAATGAACCATACTTTAATGAAATAAATTTATTATATTTATTCAGCACTTAAATTTATAAGATCAATAATAATATCATTATTCATATATTTTAATACACATTCTCTAAATCTCTCGGCTCTTTCCTTAGTCATAGACATATCAAAATAAATTCGTAAATTATTATCCCATC
>OKHK01000143.1_pt1 | contig 13488 bp, 8 predicted proteins | sample 1613011 | NCBI WGS metagenome assembly OKHK01 (sample SAMN04436831, study PRJEB24849) | human gut metagenome | biome: human gut; feature: NICU; material: stool | host: Homo sapiens | place: USA: Saint Louis, MO | collected 2011-08-09
CCCACCAGCGGGCCGAAGGCCGCGCCGCCGGAGCCGACCGCTGCCCACAGCCCCAGCGCCATATTGCGCTGGCTGGCCTCGGCAAAGGTGCTGCGGATCCCGGCCAGCGTCGCCGGGACGATCATCGCCGCTCCCACCGCCAGCAAAGCGCGTGAGGCAATCAGCGTCATGGCCGTCGGCGACAGCGCGGCGCACAGCGAGGCGATGCCAAAAATGGCGCTGCCGAGCAGCAGCAGGCGCTTAAAGCCGATCTTATCGCCAAGGGCGCCCATCGGCAGCACCATCCCGGCCATCACTAATGAGTAGATATCAATGATCCACAACAGCTCATTGCCGCTGCTACCCAGCGCCACGCTGAGGGTCGGCGCGGCCACATGCAACACCGTAGCGTCAATCGCCACCGGAATATAAACCAGCAAAATCGCCATCAGCGTCATCCATTGCCGTGACATAGCTTGTACCTCAATCAATATTGAATATTGGACACACGTCCAGGATGGCGATCCTGCCGGATTGTTGAACACATGTCCAACTTTTTGTTACACTCGGCCAAAGCCAGATGACAGCGGGGTTCTATGCACTATTTACAACGTGATGCGCGACGGGAAGGGATTATGCAGGCCGCCATGCGCCTGGCGCTGCGCGGCGGCTTTGCCGCCATGACCGTGCGGCAGATCGCCCGCGAAGCCCAGGTGGCCGCCGGGCAGCTGCACCACCACTTCACCTCCATCGGCGAGCTGAAAGCGCAGGTTTTCATCCGCCTGATCCGCGAGATGCTCGACATGCCGCTGGTGGCTGAGGACGCCAGCTGGCGCGAGCGCTTGTTCTCGATGATCGGCAGCGAGGATGGCCGACTGGAACCCTATATCCGCCTGTGGCGCGAAGGCCAGGTGCTGGCCGACAGCGATCCGGACATCAAAGCGGCCTACCTGCTGACCATGAATATGTGGCATGCCGAGACCGTCGCCATCATCGAGCAGGGCCTCGCCAGCGGCGAATTTCGGTCGGCTGAGCCTGCGGCGGATATCGCCTGGCGCTTTATCGCCCTGGTGTGCGGCCTCGACGGGATTTATGCGCTGGACGCGCAGGCCCTGGATGAGGCGGCGTTTAGCCGCTATGTAAATAAGATGATTACGCTGGAGTTGTTTTAGGCATATTTACATTTAGTAACAATTAATTCCGCTACGCTTACCACGTACTCTCTGTCAGCACGTTTTTTTTATCTACGCTTCATAGATAACGCAAATTAAGCGTTATTCACTATCCCCTTGTATTCAGCTGTTGACCTTATTTATTTACTCCTTTCCGGGCAAGTAGAGGGCAATATGTCGGTGCAGAATGATAAAGATAATCATTACCTTTTGATCAACTGGCGGCCTGAAAACAAGGCGTTCTGGGAAAATAAAGGCCAAGCCATTGCGCGAAGAAATCTATGGATATCAGTGGCCTGTCTGCTACTTGCTTTCTGCGTATGGATGTTATTCAGCGCCGTAGCGGTCAATCTCAATAAGGTCGGTTTTCATTTCACCACCGACCAGCTTTTTTTATTAACCGCCCTGCCTTCACTTTCCGGCGCGATATTACGGGTCCCCTACTCCTTTATGGTACCCCTTTTTGGCGGGCGCTACTGGACCGTATTAAGTACCGTTATCCTGATCGTGCCTTGTATTTGGTTAGGGGTGGCAATCCAGAATATTACTACTCCGTTCTGGGTATTTATTATTATTGCGCTGTTGTGCGGTTTTGCCGGAGCGAATTTTGCTTCCAGCATGGGAAATATCAGTTTCTTTTTCCCCAAAGCGAAACAGGGCAGCGCGCTGGGAGTCAACGGCGGCCTTGGCAATCTGGGCGTAAGCGTGATGCAGATGGTCGCCCCGGCGGTCATCTTCCTGCCGCTCTTCACCTTTCTCGGCGTCCATGGCGTCACCCAGCCCGATGGTTCGACAATCACCCTGAGTAATGCGGCGCTCGTCTGGGTACCGCTGCTGCTGCTCGCCACCGTCGCGGCATGGTTCGGCATGAACGATATCGCCGGTTCAAAGGCCTCGATTCGCGATCAGCTTCCCGTGCTCAAGCGACCGCATATGTGGCTGTTAAGCCTGCTCTATCTGGCGACGTTTGGCTCGTTCATCGGCTTTTCCGCCGGCTTTGCCATGCTGGCGAAAACCCAGTTTCCCGCGGTCGATATCCTCAAGCTCGCCTTCTTTGGACCGTTCATCGGCGCGCTGGGGCGCTCGTTCGGCGGGATCATCTCCGACCGTCTCGGCGGCGTGCGGGTGACGCTGGTTAACTTCGTCCTGATGGCGCTGTTTACCGGCCTGCTGTTTCTGACCCTGCCAGGCAGCGGCTCCGGCAGCTTTCTCGCTTTCTACGTGGTGTTTATGGGGCTCTTTTTAACCGCCGGTCTGGGAAGCGGCTCCACCTTCCAGATGATCGCCGTCATCTTCCGCCAGCTCACCATCGACAGCGTAAAACAGCGCGGCGGAAGCGATGAAGAAGCGCAGCACGAGGCGGTGACCGATACCGCTGCCGCGCTGGGCTTTATCTCGGCGATCGGCGCCATCGGCGGCTTCTTTATTCCGAAAGCCTTCGGCACCTCGCTGGCGATGACCGGCTCACCGGTTGGCGCGATGAAAGTCTTTTTTGTCTTCTATGTGGTTTGCGTGCTGGTGACCTGGCTGGTCTACGGCCGCCGTAAATCCGCTTAACCATAACGATTTATCTGCCGGATAGCGGCTTACGCCTTATCCGGCCTTACGAGTTCGTTCGCTCATCCGGCCGGGTGGCACGATGCCGGACATTATCGGAGCAGGAGAAATGTCATGAGTAAACTTCTGGATCGCTTTCGCTACTTTAAGCAGAAGGGCGAGACCTTTGCCAACGGCCACGGCCAGGTCTACAACAACAACCGTGACTGGGAAGATAGCTACCGTCAACGCTGGCAGTTCGACAAAATTGTCCGCTCCACGCACGGTGTGAACTGCACCGGCTCCTGCAGCTGGAAAATTTACGTCAAAAACGGCCTCGTTACCTGGGAAACCCAGCAGACCGATTATCCGCGCACCCGGCCGGATCTGCCAAATCACGAACCGCGCGGCTGCCCGCGCGGCGCCAGCTACTCCTGGTATCTCTACAGCGCCAACCGCCTGAAGTACCCGCTGGCGCGTAAACGACTGATTGAGCTGTGGCGTGAAGCCCTGGCGCAGCATCCCGACCCGGTGCTGGCATGGGATAGCATCATGCAGGATCCGGCAAAAACCCGCAGCTATAAAGCGGCGCGCGGCAAAGGCGGTTTTGTCCGCTCCAGCTGGAAAGAGCTGAACCAGCTCATCGCCGCCGCCAACGTCTGGACCATTAAACACTATGGCCCGGACCGCGTCGCCGGCTTCTCGCCGATCCCGGCGATGTCGATGGTTTCCTACGCCGCGGGCACTCGCTATTTATCGTTGATTGGCGGCACCTGCCTGAGCTTTTATGACTGGTACTGCGATCTGCCCCCCGCCTCGCCGATGACCTGGGGCGAACAGACCGACGTGCCGGAATCCGCCGACTGGTACAACTCCAGCTACATTATTGCCTGGGGCTCCAACGTGCCGCAGACCCGAACCCCGGACGCCCACTTCTTTACCGAAGTGCGCTACAAGGGCACCAAAACTATCGCCATCACGCCAGACTATTCGGAAGTCGCTAAGCTCTGCGACCAGTGGCTGGCGCCGAAGCAAGGCACCGACAGCGCGCTGGCGATGGCCATGGGCCATGTGATCCTCAAAGCCTTCCACCTCGATAACCCGAGCGATTACTTTCTCAACTACTGCCGGACCTACACCGACATGCCGATGCTGGTGATACTCGAGCCGCGCGACGACGGCAGCTATACGCCGGGCCGTATGCTGCGTGCTTCCGACCTGCTTGACGGTCTCGGAGAAAGTAATAACCCGGAATGGAAAACCGTGGCCTATAACAGCGACGGCGAACTGGTGGCACCGAACGGCTCCATCGGCTTTCGCTGGGGCGAAAAAGGCAAATGGAATCTCGAACAACGGGCAGACGGCAAAGATGTCGAGCTTAAGCTGTCGCTGCTGGATATTCGCGACAGCGTGGTGTCGGTGGGCTTCCCCTACTTTGGCGGCAACGAAAACCCGCATTTTCGCAGCGTAGCGCAGTCAGCGGTGACCCTTCACCCGCTACCGGCTAAACAGCTGACGCTGGCCAGTGGCGAAAGCGGCCTGGTGGTCAGCGTCTATGACCTGATTCTGGCCAACTACGGTCTGGATCGCGGGCTTGACGATGTCAATGCGGCGAAGGATTTCGCCGAGGTCAAAGCCTATACCCCGGCATGGGCGGAGCAGATCACCGGCGTACCGCGTCAACATATCGAACAAATCGCCCGCGAGTTTGCCGATACGGCGCATAAGACCCACGGCCGCTCAATGATTATCCTCGGCGCCGGGGTGAACCACTGGTACCACATGGATATGAACTACCGCGGGATGATTAATCTGCTGGTATTTTGCGGCTGCGTCGGCCAGAGCGGCGGCGGCTGGTCGCACTATGTCGGTCAGGAGAAACTGCGCCCGCAGACCGGCTGGCTGCCGCTGGCGTTCGCCCTGGACTGGAGTCGTCCGCCGCGGCAGATGAACAGTACCTCTTATTTCTACAACCACGCCAGCCAGTGGCGCTACGAAAAACTGACCGCGCAGGAGCTGCTGTCGCCGCTGGCCGACGCCAGCAAATTTAGCGGCAGCCTTATCGACTTCAACGTCCGTGCGGAACGGATGGGCTGGTTACCCTCTGCGCCCCAGCTCAACGTCAACCCGCTGACCATTAAGCAGCAGGCCGAGGCCGCCGGGCTCTCCCCCGCGGAGTTCACCGTCCAGTCGTTAAAATCAGGCGATATTCGCTTTGCCGCCGAGCAGCCGGATAGCGGCAAAAACCATCCGCGCAACCTGTTTATCTGGCGCTCAAACCTGCTGGGATCGTCCGGTAAGGGGCATGAGTACATGTTGAAATACCTGCTCGGGACCGACAGCGGTATTCAGGGTGATGAACTGGGCGCCAGCGATGAGGTAAAACCTGAGGAAGTCGAGTGGCAGACCGCGGCGATTGAGGGCAAACTCGACCTGCTGGTGACGCTGGATTTCCGCATGTCCAGTACCTGTCTCTTCTCCGATATTGTCCTGCCGACCGCCACCTGGTATGAAAAAGACGATATGAACACCTCGGACATGCACCCGTTTATCCACCCGCTCTCCGCCGCCGTCGACCCGGCCTGGGAGGCAAAAAGCGACTGGGAGATCTACAAGGATATCGCCAAATCCTTCTCGCAGGTCTGCGTCGGCCATCTTGGCAAAGAGACCGATGTGGTGCTGGTCCCGCTGCAGCATGATTCCCCCGGCGAACTGTCGCAGCCGTTCGAGGTGCTTGACTGGCGCAAGGGCGAATGCGATCTGATCCCCGGGAAAACCGCACCGTCGATTGCCCTGGTGGAACGCGACTATCCTGCCACCTGGGACCGCTTCACCTCTCTCGGCCCGCTGCTCGATAAGCTTGGCAACGGCGGGAAAGGCATTTCGTGGAATACGCAAAGCGAAGTCGATTTCCTCGGCAAGCTTAACTACGTCAAGCCCGACGGTCCGGCCAAAGGCCGGCCGCGGATCGACAGCGCCATTGACGCCTCCGAAGTTATTCTTAGCCTCGCCCCGGAAACCAACGGCCAGGTGGCGGTGAAAGCCTGGCAGGCGCTGGGAGAGTTTACCGGCCGCGATCATACCCATCTGGCGCTCAATAAAGAGGATGAGAAGATCCGCTTTCGCGATATTCAGGCGCAGCCGCGCAAAATTATCTCCAGCCCGACGTGGTCGGGACTGGAAAGCGAGCACGTCTCCTACAATGCCGGTTATACCAACGTGCATGAGCTGATCCCATGGCGCACCCTCTCCGGCCGCCAGCAGTTGTATCAGGACCATCCGTGGATGCGCGCCTTTGGCGAAAGCCTGGTAGCCTATCGCCCGCCCATTGATACCCGCAGCGTCAGCCAGATGAAGGCCGTGCCGCCAAACGGCTTTCCGGAAAAAGCGCTGAATTTCCTGACGCCGCACCAGAAGTGGGGGATCCACTCCACCTATAGCGAAAACCTGCTGATGCTGACGCTGTCGCGCGGCGGGCCGATCGTCTGGCTTAGCGAAACCGACGCGAAAGAGCTGGGCATTGAAGATAACGACTGGATTGAAGCGTTCAACGCCAACGGGGCTCTCACCGCGCGGGCGGTGGTGAGCCAGCGGGTGCCGCCGGGGATGACCATGATGTACCACGCTCAGGAACGGATTATGAATATCCCGGGTTCGGAAGTGACCGGTCGTCGCGGCGGCATTCATAACTCGGTAACCCGCGTCTGTCCGAAGCCAACGCACATGATTGGCGGCTACGCCCAGCTGGCCTATGGCTTTAACTATTACGGCACCGTCGGATCGAACCGCGACGAGTTCATCATGATCCGCAAAATGAAGAAGATTGCCTGGCTGGATGACGAAGGTCGCGATCAGGTACAGGAGGCGAAAAAATGAAAATCCGTTCTCAGGTTGGAATGGTGCTGAATCTGGACAAATGCATCGGCTGTCACACCTGCTCGGTCACCTGTAAAAACGTCTGGAGCAGCCGCGAAGGCATGGAGTACGCGTGGTTCAATAACGTGGAGACCAAACCGGGCATTGGCTACCCCAAAAACTGGGAGGACCAGGATCAGTGGCAAGGCGGCTGGATCCGCGGCATTAGCGGTAAACTGACGCCCCGCCTCGGCAATCGGGTCAGCGTGTTATCGAAGATTTTCGCCAACCCGGTGCTGCCGGCGATCGACGATTACTACGAACCCTTTACCTACGACTACCAGCACCTGCACAACGCGCCGGAGGGCAAATATCTGCCGACCGCCCGCCCGCGCTCGCTGATCAGCGGCGAGCGTATGGATAAGATTAACTGGGGCCCGAACTGGGAGGAGCTGCTCGGCGGCGAATTCGAGAAACGCGCCCGCGACCGTAACTTCGAAGCCATGCAAAAAGAGATGTACGGCCAGTTCGAAAATACCTTCATGATGTATCTCCCGCGCCTGTGCGAGCACTGCCTCAACCCGAGCTGCGTGGCCACCTGCCCGAGCGGCGCCATCTACAAGCGTGAGGAAGATGGCATCGTACTGATCGATCAGGACAAATGCCGCGGCTGGCGGATGTGCATCAGCGGCTGCCCGTACAAAAAAATCTACTTTAACTGGAAGAGCGGTAAGTCGGAAAAATGCATCTTCTGCTATCCGCGCATTGAGTCCGGGCAGCCAACGGTCTGCTCAGAAACCTGCGTCGGGCGCATCCGCTATCTTGGCGTACTGCTGTATGACGCCGACCGCATTGAAGAGGCGGCCAGTACCGAACATGAAACCGACCTCTATGAACGCCAGTGCGAGGTGTTCCTTAATCCAAACGATCCGGCGGTCATCGAGGAAGCGCTAAAGCAAGGGATCCCGCACAACGTCATTGAGGCGGCGCAGAAGTCGCCGGTCTATAAGCTGGCGATGGACTGGAAGCTGGCCCTGCCGCTGCATCCGGAGTATCGCACCCTGCCGATGGTCTGGTACGTGCCGCCCCTGTCGCCGATCCAGTCGGTTGCCGACGCCGGCGGCTTACCGAGCAACGGCAACATCCTGCCGGCGGTTGAGAGTCTGCGCATCCCGGTGCAATACCTGGCGAATCTGCTGAGCGCCGGCGATACCGGACCGGTCTTGCGCGCGCTGAAACGGATGATGGCGATGCGCCACTACAAGCGCTCGCAAACCGTCGAGGGCGTCACCGATACCCGCGCCATTGAAGAGGTGGGCCTCAGCGTTGAGCAGGTCGAAGAGATGTATCGCTATCTGGCGATCGCCAACTACGAAGACCGCTTCGTGATCCCCACCAGCCATCGCGAACTGGCGGAGGATGCCTTTCCGGAACGTAACGGCTGCGGCTTTACCTTCGGCGATGGCTGCCACGGGTCAGATACGAAATTCAACCTGTTTAACAGCCGGCGGATCGACGCCATCGACGTCAGCGGCGTGCGTAAGCATGGGGAGGGCGAGTGATGCGGATCCTGAAAGTGATCGGTCTGCTGCTGGAGTACCCCGACGAGTTACTGTGGGAGAACCGCGACGACGCCCTGGCGCTGGTCAGGGCCGATGTCCCTTCCCTGACGCCGTTTGTCAGTGAGCTGTTGACGGCTCCGCTGTTGGATCGCCAGGCCGAATGGTGCGAGGTGTTCGAGCGCGGGCGCGCCACCTCGCTGCTGCTGTTTGAACATGTGCATGCCGAATCCCGCGACCGCGGCCAGGCGATGGTCGACCTGATGAATCAGTATCAGCAGGCGGGTCTGCAGATCGATTGTCGCGAGCTGCCCGACCATCTGCCGCTGTATCTGGAGTATCTCAGTATTCTACCTCCCGCGGAGGCTCGGGAGGGGCTGCAGAATATCGCGCCGATTCTGGCGCTGATCGGCGGCCGTCTTAAGCAGCGAGCCTGCCCGTACTACCAGCTGTTTGACGCCCTGCTGGCGCTGGCTAAAAGCCCGCTCACCAGTGACAGTGTCACAAAACAGGTGGCGGGAGAAAAGCGCGACGATACCCGTCAGGCGCTGGACGCCGTGTGGGAAGAAGAGCAGGTGAAGTTTATCGAAGATAATGCGACCGCTTGCGATAGCTCGTCGATGCAAGCTTATCAACGACGCTTTAGTCAGGATGTGGCGCCGCAGTACGTTGACATCCGCGCCGGAGGCCCGAAATGATCCAGTATCTGAACGTCTTCTTTTACGATATCTACCCTTACCTGTGCGGCACCGTCTTTCTGGTGGGCAGCTGGCTGCGCTACGATTACGGGCAGTATACCTGGCGCGCCTCATCCAGCCAGATGCTGGATAAGCGCGGGATGGTGCTATGGTCGAACTTATTTCATATCGGCATTCTCGGCATCTTCTTTGGCCATCTCTTTGGCATGCTGACCCCACACTGGGTCTACTCGTGGTTCCTGCCGATGTCCCAGAAGCAGCTGATGGCCATGATCCTTGGCGGCATCTGCGGCGTGCTGACCCTGGTAGGCGGTATCGGCCTGCTGATGCGCCGCCTGACCAACCCGCGAATTCGCGCCACCTCCACGACCGCGGATATTTTGATCCTGTGCATTCTGCTGATTCAGTGCGCGCTGGGGCTGACAACCATCCCCTTCTCCGCCCAGCATCCGGACGGCAGCGAAATGCTCAAGCTGGTGGACTGGGCGCAGGCGGTGGTCACCTTCCACGGCGGCGCCTCGGCGCATCTGGACGGTGTCGCATGGATTTACCGCGTCCACCTGGTGCTCGGAATGACCATCTTTCTGATCTTCCCCTTCACCCGCCTGGTTCACGTCTGGAGCGCGCCGGTGGAGTATTTCACCCGGCGTTACCAGGTGGTACGCTCCCGGCGCTGAGCGCTGGCGACGTTTACCATTCATCCTTACCGGTAGCCCGGACGAGGCCTTCGCGCCAAGTTCGGGTATTTATCGTACCTGACTCCAGGCTTTATGCCGGATGGCGGCTGTCGCCTTACCCGGCCTACAGGGTCCTCTCACAGGCTCAAACCTCGCAGGCCCGCGCAAGCGCAGCGCCGCCGGGCAAGATATCAGACACGGTACCTGTAATTTCGCCGGGTGGCGGCTGTCGCCTGGCCCGGCCTACAGGGTCCTCTCACAGGCTCATACCTCGCAGGCCCGCGCAAGCGCAGCGCCGCCGGGCAAGATATCAGGCACGGTACCTGTAATTTCGCCGGGTGGCGGCTACGCCTTGCCCGGCCTACAGGGTCCGCTCACAGGCTCATACCTCGCAGGCCCGCGCAGGCGCAGCGCCGCCGGGTAAGATATCAGGCACGGTACCTGTAATTTCGCCGGGTGGCGGCTGTCGCCTTGCCCGGCCTACAGGGTCCTCTCACAGGCTTATACCTTGCAGGCCCGCGCAGGCGCAGCGCCGCCGGGCATGGGGAGATTTACTTCCCGGCTTCCGGATGGGTAGCGAACGCCGCCATCACCGCCGCCAGCGCCGCTTCGCTGAAGCCATGTTTAGGATCGTCCACCACCAGGCCGAAGCGGGTCTGCAGCCCTTCATACAGCGCGGAGACATCGGCAAAATCGATCTTCTCCACCACATGGTTATTCTCCCAGTGGGTAAAGTGGAAGTTGGTGAGGGTCATTTTGCCGCCGTCCGGCAGATGACGACACATCAGCAGATGGTGACGGAAGTGGGACTGCGGCCAGTGCGCCGACCAGAAGTTGCCCATCACATAATCAGATGCATACTGGCGGCCTAAATCGAAATGGTACATCGACTGCCAGTGTTCGTGATGGTTGAACTGCAGCGTCCACTCATCCCCTTCATGCACCAGACGATAGCTGCCGTGCGGCGTTTGCTGTGGGATATCGGCCAGCAGTTTGATCGGCGCGGTCAGCGTCTGGCCGCCGAAGCCGACGTCGGCGATCCAGCGCTCCCCCGCCACCTCCACCAGCAACAGACGGTGAGTACGCGGCGGCATCTGCGGCGGGTTGGCCAGCACCACGCGGCCCAGCAGGCTGCGGACGTTAAAGCCTATCTCGCGCAGCGCGCGCTCCAGCAGGCCATTCTGTTCAAAACAATACCCCCCGCGGCGGGCGGCGATCAGCTTCTCTTCCAGCGCCCCATCGTCAAGGTGGATTTCACGCGGCAGCAGGACGTCGAGGTTTTCAAAGGGGATGGCGCTGTTATGCTGCAGATGCAGTTCCCGCAGGGTATCAATGGAAACATCAGGCTCACCCGTCCAGCTCAGACGGGAAAAATAGGCGCGTAAAAAGGGACTCATCAGGGCCTCCAGCTGTAGGTGTCCGACATTTATAGCCTATTTTTCCGCGCCGACCGTCTTTTTTGTGCGCTTAGCGTTAACCGCGCGTGCGGCGCTGCATCAGCGCCAGCGCCGTCAGCATCAGGACCAGACCGGTCAACAACGTCAGGCTGGCCATCGCCATGCCCTGACCGACGGAACCCTGTTCGAACTGGCGCCAGATAAACACCGCCACGGTTTGCGTACCGGCCGGAGAGAGCAGCAGCGAGGTCACCAGCTCCCGGGAGGCCACCGCGAACACCATCAGCATCGCCGCCAGCAGCGCCGGAAAGACCAGCGGCAGGACAATCAACCGCAGCGCCTGCAGTGGCGACGCCCCGTGCACCCTGGCGGCGGGCTCAAGGTTCGGGCCCAGCTGGCGCAGCGCGCTGCCGACATAGCGCACCGGCCAGGGCAACAGCAGGCAGCAATAGGAGAGCAGCAGCATCCACAGCGTGTTATAGGGCGAGCGCGGCCAGAAGGGCTGATTCCACAGCAGGATCAAACCGACCCCCACCACCACGCCCGGCAGCGCCGCCGGCATCAGCGACAGCGCATCCACCATCCCGCGCCCTTTAATCTTCTGCACCATCACCAGCCAGGCGGCCAGCAGGCCCAGCGCGCCGACGATTAGCGCCGAACCCAGGGCCAGCGACAGGCTGGTGCCGAGGGCCGACAGGGCATCTCCCTGCTGGTCAAACAGCGCCGCGAAATGACGCAGTGTGACATTCTCAACACTCACGCCACCGGAGAGCGTGCCCATCACGCTGGTGAGCATCATCGAGACGGCGGGGACGCCGACCGCCAGGCCGCCGACGGCCGCCATCGCCAGCACGGCGGGCAGCGTCATCCAGCCCAGCGATGCCCCGTGGTTCTCCCCCGGCTTACCGGTGATGCTGGTGACCTCTTTCTCCCCCACCAGCCGCCTTTGCAGCCACCAGGCGAACAACGCCACCGCCATCAGCAGCAGCGACAATAGCGCGGCGCCAGGGAGATCCACCGGCCAGTCGGCCAGCTTTTTCTCAATACCGACCGTCAGCATCACCACTCCCGCCCGGCTGCCCAGCGCCGCCGGTACGCCAAACTCCTCGATGGCGAGGGTAAACGCCAGCAGCATCCCCGCCGCCAGCGCCGGAGAGAGCATCGGTAGCGTCACGTGCCAGAAGGCGCGCCAGGCGCTGGCGCCATGGACGCGGGCGACCACCGCCAGCCGGGTCCCGCTCGCCAGCAGGCTGCGGGAGACGGCAAAGTAGACCACCGGAAATATATTAAAGGTCATCACCAGCACGATCCCGCTGCGGCTGAACAGCAGATCGTTCAGCTGCCAGCCGGTCAGCTGCTGCAGATAGCCCTGGCTTTGCAGGGCCAGCATCCAGGAGAGCGCCGAGATATAGGGCGGCGTCAGAAAGGGGATCAAAAACAGGAGATCCCACAGCCGGGGCAGCGGCAGCGAAAACATACCGCGCAGGATGCCGAGCGGCAGGCCAATCATTACGCTGACCAGCGCCACGCCGGCGGCGATCCACAGCGTACCGCCGAGCATCGCCGGCAGCTGAGGATCGGCCAGCAGCGCCGGGATGCCGCCAAAGGCGTCCCCGAGCGAACCGGCGCTAAAATGGGGAAAAATCGCCTGCAGCAGAATAAACACTAACGGTAACGCGACCAGCATCACCAGGGCGGCAAGGGTCGCGCCGGAAAGGAATGTTTGTTTCACAACCGGTTCCTGAAGCTGAGGGTCCTCCGGCGGCCAGCGCCGGAGAAACGGGATCAATTACTGCGCGTACAGCTGACTGAAGCGGGCGAGCACGGCGCCCCGCTCGCTGCTGCCCTCGCTGGTGGTGGGTAGCACCTTCAGCGCGTCCAGTAGCGGACGTTTAGCCGCCACGTCGCGGCGGGCGGGCATCAGCCAGGCGTCGGCGACCTTCGCCTGACCTTCCGGCGACAGCACGTAATCGATAAAGGCTTTGGCCTCGCCGGGATGCTGGCTGGTTTTGAGGATCATCATCGGGCGCGGGGCAATCACCGTTCCGCTGGCCGGGAAGATCACCTTCAGCGACTCGCCCTGCTGAATATTGCCGTAGGAGACATAATCCACCGCGCCAAATACCGCCGCTTTCGCTCCCTGCATCACCGGCGTCACCGCCTGGGCGTTGGGTCCGCTGACTACCATGCCGTTCTTTTTCAGATCGTCAAACAGTTGCCAGGCCTGGTCGCCCATGCTGTTTTGCAGCCCGATCAGCAAATCCAGCGACGCGCCGGAGAGCGCCGGGTCGGGGGTTGTCACCTTGTCTTTAAACGCCGGCTGGGTGAGATCCCGCCACTCTTTCGGTTCCGGGGTGCCGCTTTTACTGTTCCAGACAATACCCAGGGCGGAGACGCCCTGGGCGATATAGTCCGCCGATTTCAGGTTCGCCGGTACCTGGTCGGCGTTGGCGCTCGCAAAAGGCAACAACCAGCCCCGCTGGTGCAGATCTTCGGCGGTATCCCACGAGGCGGAGATCAGCACATCCGCCTGCGGGTTGGCCTGCTCGGCCTCCAGTCGGGCCATCACTTTGCCGGTGGTGGCCTGAAAAACGGTCACCTTCACCCCGGTCTGT
>OKHK01000149.1_pt1 | contig 13260 bp, 11 predicted proteins | sample 1613011 | NCBI WGS metagenome assembly OKHK01 (sample SAMN04436831, study PRJEB24849) | human gut metagenome | biome: human gut; feature: NICU; material: stool | host: Homo sapiens | place: USA: Saint Louis, MO | collected 2011-08-09
TCCTTACTGTTTATTTATTGTTTAGGAGTAAATATTGCTAAAATATATAAAACAGATACTTTGTCTTCAGGACTAGTCGCCCTGTCTTCATTTATTATTTCTATAAGTAATTCTATGACTTCAACTTATAATTTATCGAATAATAATAATATTGACTTAACAACACTATTTACTGATGTTGAGGGAATAACAGTTACAGGTAACAGTTTAAATGTGACTATATCAGGATTGTTGCCTGGTACACAAATTAATTCAAATGGTTATTTTACCGCAATAATCATAGGTTTTTTATCTTCAATTATTTTTTGTAAACTCATGAATAAAAATTGGACAATTAAATTACCTGATACAGTTCCTCCAGCTATCGCTAAACCATTTTTATCAATTATTCCGGCTTTAGTTTCTCTTTATATAATTGCTATTTTGACATTTTTGTTAAATAGAATTACAGGAAAAATTTTAACAGATGTAATTTACGAAATATTACAACGCCCTATGTTAGGACTTTCCCAAAGTTTTTTTGTTGTTATATTAGTTGCTTTCTTAGTTCAATTTTTCTGGTTTTTCGGTATTCATGGTGGAAATGTTATGGCACCTATTATGGAAGGTGTATTTGGAGTAGCGCTTTTAGTTAATTTAGAAGCTTATCAAAACAATGAAACTATTCCTTATGTTTGGACAAGTGTATCATACGGATCGTTTGTCTGGTATGCAACTTTAGGTTTATTAATTGCGATTTTTTGGGTATCAAAAAATAGTCATTATAAAGAAGTTGCAAAACTTGGAATTATGCCTGTTTTGTTTAATATTGGTGAACCAGTAATGTATGGATTACCTACTGTATTAAATCCTATTTTATTTATTCCATTTTTGTTATGTCCTGCTGTAATGTCTAGTGTGGCTTATTTAGTAACAGATTTTAAGTTGGGTTTCTCCAGTAACACAAAATGTAACTTGGGTAATACCACCGGTCTTATATGGATTCTTTTCGACAGGATTTGATTGGAGATCAATTATTTTATCAATTATTAATTTATTTTTAACCACGTTAATTTATTTGCCATTTGTTAGAATGGCAAATAAGAAAATTGGATAATTTTTAAGTAAGTCGTAGTTAGTGTGTATTAGAAGTATGATAAGCCTCATTTTTGATATATTAAGGAAGGAGAAGACATGCAAACGTTTGAGATAAAAGAAGAATTTTTGGTAGATGGAAAACCAACTAAATTGATTAGTGGCGCAATCCATTATTTTCGCATGACACCGGCACAATGGGAAGATAGTTTATACAATTTGAAAGCACTGGGTGCGAATACCATAGAGACTTATATTCCTTGGAATCTGCATGAGCCAGTGGAAGGCGTCTATGACTTTGAGGGCATGAAAGACATCGTTGCTTTTGTGTCATTGGCGCAAGAACTTGGCTTGATGGTGATTTTGCGGCCATCTGTCTATATTTGTGCGGAATGGGAATTCGGCGGGCTACCTGCTTGGTTGCTGAAAGAGCACGTACGATTGCGTTCAACTGACCCACGATTTATTGCAAAAGTCCGTACTTATTTCAGTGTGCTTTTACCAAAATTAGTTCCTTTGCAAGTGACACATGGCGGACCAGTCATCATGATGCAAGTCGAAAATGAATATGGTTCTTATGGCATGGAAAAAGAGTATTTGCGGCAAACAAAACAGGTGATGGAAGAATTTGGCATCGATGTTCCGTTATTTACGTCAGATGGTGCTTGGGAAGAAGTGCTGGATGTGGGCACACTGATTGAAGAGGATGTTTTCGTGACAGGAAATTTCGGCAGTCATTCCAAAGAGAACGCTACAGTGATGAAAGCATTTATGGCAAAACACGACAAAAAGTGGCCGATTATGTGCATGGAATACTGGGACGGTTGGTTCAATCGTTGGGGAGAACCGATTATCAAGCGTGATGGCCAAGATTTAGCTAATGAAGTCAAGGATATGCTAGCCTTAGGTTCATTGAATCTCTATATGTTCCATGGCGGAACCAATTTTGGTTTTTATAATGGTTGTTCTGCTCGTGGTGTGTTGGATTTGCCACAAGTGACTAGCTATGACTACGATGCGCTATTGACGGAAGCTGGCGAGCCGACTGAGAAATACTTCCATGTACAAAGAGCCATTAAAGAAGTATGTCCTGAAGTGTGGCAAGCCGAGCCCCGCAGGAAAACATTTGGTTCTTTAGGAACATTCCCTGTGCAAAACAGCGTCTCACTGTTGGCGGTAAAAGACCAGATGATGACGGCCCAAGAAACGATGTATCCAATAACGATGGAAGAAGCAGAATCTGGTTATGGGTATATGCTTTATTCAGTAAACTTAAAAAATTATCATCACGAAAATAAGCTCAAAGTTGTGGAGGCCAGTGACCGATTGCATCTTTTTGCAGACGGTAGCCTGCAGACAATTCAATATCAAGAAAACCTTGGGGAAGAAGTGATGATCAAGGGTACGCCAGAGAAAGAATGGATTGAACTAGATGTTTTAGTAGAGAACTTAGGCCGAGTGAACTATGGCTTTAAATTGAATGGGCCGACACAAGTGAAAGGCATTCGTGGGGGAATCATGCAAGACATCCATTTTCATCAAGGCTATCGGCAATATGCATTGACATTGTCAGCAGATCAACTCAAAAAAATCGATTATACTGCCGGTAAAAATCCGGCCCAGCCTTCTTTTTATCAAGCTGAATTCACATTGACTGACCTCGCGGATACATTTATCGATTGCCGCAGCTATGGCAAAGGGGTGGTCATCGTCAACGGTATCAATTTAGGTCGTTACTGGCAAAGAGGACCGATTCATTCCTTGTATTGTCCGAAAGAGTTTTTGAAGAAAGGCACAAATGAGATCGTGATTTTTGAAAACGGAAGGGATAGAAATTAATGAGCTCATCTTTTGTGGACAACCGATAGTCAAGAAACTTTTGACTAATGATTTTTCTGAAATAGGTTCAAATATCCATAACCATATAGACAGCTAGTTTAAATTTATTGCAGCAAACCAATCATTGTATGTGTCGCGATTTTTCCAAATCTCAATACTTATTCTAACGCATCACAAATATTTATCTCAACAAGTCTCGAATGATTTTTACTTTTCATTTATGGTTCAAGCAGTGAATAATTTACACTTTCTTTTGAGATTGACTTATATTCGCGATAAACATCCTAAATGATAGAGATAATTTAAGCATTTGATCGTTGATAAAAGGTATAATTATAGATTCATCACAGATACATTGCTTTTTTCGAAGAAACTATAAAAAATGAGAGTCTAGGTTATTTGAGAATATCAATTGAGCAAGTACAAATAACTCCAAATTTAGTAATATTCCTAATTGATTATTGGTGAGTAATTAAAAAGGAATACTCAAGCTACATGTATAGCATAGAAAATCAGCATTCAATCAGACAATTAGGATTGAATGCTGACTTTTTTGTTATATTGATATTTTCAATTATCTTCTTTATTTTCTTCTAGTTTTTCGAAAAATAGGTATTCTCTGATCGTTGTATTAGTGGAAAGGGGATAAAGGAGCATATTGATCGTGCAACAAAACAACAATGAGATATCTACACAACACCAATTTGATGCCTACTGTAAAAAAGTATTACGCAATGAAGCTAAGTCTATTCGAAAACGAAACGATAAAATAAAAGAAAATGAGGAACCATTAAATGATTTAAATGAAGGTAAGTATTCACAAACTCATTTAGATGAGCAAGATGTTTATTTCTTATTTGGAATGGAGATATTAATTTCAGATCAGAAGTTATCAGCAGCAATTGATCAGTTATCGGATACAAGGAAAAAGATTGTTTTACTTTATTATTTTGCAGGTTTTAATGATACTGAGATCGGTAAAATTTTCAACATGAGTACAAGTGGTATCTGGTATCAACGAACGAAAGCGGTTGAACAATTGAAAATGGAATATGGCTTATGGTAGACAAACAAAGGAACCAACATTACCCATTAGTTCCTATATCTATTATCTTATCTGCTTTGAAAGAAGACCCAATTTCAATCAAAATGATACTTAAACATTACCACGGTTATATAACTAAGTTATGTTTAAAAAATGGATTTAATGAGGTGGGGCAATTTATTACCTATGTAGATGAATATATGCTAAGACAGCTAGAAATTAAATTGATAGAGGCTATATTGAAATTTAAAGTTAACTAATTAAAAAGTCCCCTTTCCACTTTTGCTATCTAAAAGAATCTTCTAATATTTGAGAGATATGTTTTTTAGTTAGAAAACCTATTGATCATTGAAAATTAAATAAATTCTATCAGTACGTTAACACTTCAAGGAGCATATTTTAGTTGCGCCATGATCTCTTATTGTAAAGAAGGAGCGATTAAAATTCTGAAATAGTTTTTATAGTCAATAAAAAGCGATGATTTGAAGTTGGGATAATGATACTTCCGTAAGGCTCGCCGTAAACTTGGGGAGAGGTGAAATTCCTATGTACTTTTGACAAAAGTGGCTGATAGATTAATTATTGTTAATAGAAAGGAAGAGACAATCATGTCGAAGAATAACAATAAAAGTAATTCATCAGAGTTAGAAAAATATTTGTTTCATCCAGAAAAGATAGAGGATTCTAATAATAAAATGAAGAGGATAAATCAACTACCATTAGTTTTAACGAATAAAGATTTAAAAGAACAATTTCAAATAAGTGATAGTACTTTAAACCGTCTTATAAAATTAGGTGATTTTCCAAGCTGCTGGTTTGGCATTAGAGGACATTACCTTTAATTTTAAATTTTCTTCCCAATTCATATGACTATTGCCAGTTTCGTTTGTTTGACTAGTACAATCTAAAGAAACAATACTAAGAAGTAAGTGGCTCTTTTCAAGATATTCAAACATTTCTGACGTAAAGTAACCTGTATCATGGGTGGATAAAAAAGCATCTTTACCATCGTCTATAACGAAAATAAAACAATCTTCACTGAAATTTCCATGTTGTGCAGGAAGGGGATAAATCGTATAGTTCGCAATAGTAAAACATTTGTAGGGCTGAATAACCTGATAATGTAATCGGGTATCATCTTGACGACCTTCTAAATCAAAGGCGCGCTGATAAAACGTCTTAACTGCTTCATTTCCGTAAACAGTTAAACGATTGGGAATATCTAATGCATAACCAGACATTCGATAAGCCAAATCCTCGCCGTAAAAATGATCGGAATGCCAATGAGAGATTAGTAAAGAGTCAAAGTCTGCAAAACACAAGTCGTACTGCAACAGGTGTAAATAAGAATCCCCTGGAAAATCAATCAGCAGGACATCATCAATAATTAATTGAGTTTGTGTACGAATTTCTCGTCCTTTTTTCTCTCGAGCGTACTTACATAATTTACAATTACAAAAAATTCCTGGAATCCGTTCTGCTGCACCCGTACCTAAATAGTTGATTTTCATTGGGAGTACCTAACCTTTCTTTGACATTCTTCATACTTAGTAGATAACGCTGAACCTTAAAGTAAATGGGCATGGAAACTGAAACATTTGTTGTGTCCATCTTACCTTTTTTAGAAAAGAATTGAAATGGAATTTCTTAAGTAAATTTGCGTAAAATAGAAAAAGCTAGACGCCTTTGTTAATAAGCTGAATTTACTGCGAATGCTCGTACTATTTCCGAAAAAAAGTTTTACCAAAGGCACTTTCATATCCATCTACTATTAGTTATAGAAAAATAACAAGATGGACATAGCTTATTAGAGCAAAAATAACTACGCTATTGATAAAGAGTGAGGCGTGTTTTGAACAGGTTGCGTGGGCAAATGAATTTGAATAAAAGGGATGACAAAAGATGACTATTGAAAAATTAGAATATTTTTATACCATTGCAAAATATAATAGTATTTCCAAAGCAGCCTCTGAACTTCATGTTAGTAAATCAACCTTAAGTGCGTCATTAAAAGATTTGGAAAGTGAATTGGGCCATTTACTTTTTGACCGTAACGGGAATTCTTTGACGTTAAATTCCTATGGTGATAAAATCGTCCAATCTGTATATATCATTTTAAACGAGGCTAAGAAAATGAAACTTAATTTGCATGAAATGATTGAGAATCCAGTGATGCGTTTAGGTTTTGGAAATACGTCCTTGATGTATAAAGTGACAGAAAATGAGGATCAACTGAATCGTTTTTGGGAATGTTACCATGGTTCATCGTTTGAGTTATTGAATAAATTGGAGAATCATGAGTTGGATTTTGTGATTACTTCTGCAGATGTGAATAGTCCAGTTTTAAAGAAAGAACAATTAATTGAACTAAAAATGTATCTTTGTGTTTCAAGAGAAATTAAACAAGAAATTGAGGAAGAAGGCTTCAGCTGTTTGACCAACTATCCATTTCTATTTTTGCCGCATCACTTAGATCATTTAGAAGCTACCAAGAGTGTGCTAGAAATGTTGCAATTAACAAGTCCGCTTGTTTGTTGCTACGATACGTTGATGCTTACTCGTCTCATTGAAAAAAGTAAAGGAGTTTATGCGGTGATCTCTCTTCGGAAAGAACAACTGCAGGAAATTGATTCTAAACTCTTCTTTTTACCGATTGAACGAAAACAAAAATTTTATTTATACCGAAATGTTTCCAGTTCGGTTTTTGTCCAACCTGGTCAAATCAAGGCAACTTTACAAAAGTTGCTAGAGACTTAGCCATTAAAATTACTTTGGAATAGTTACCAAAAATAGCTTTATTCGCTTAGATTTACTTCTGCTGCGGATAAGGCTATTTTTGTTGTTCATTGTTTAAAAGAGATGCTCAATTATGGGGCTGTTCGATATTTCTGAACAGAATGTTCAATTATTTAATAACTTAAGAATCGATAAATCGTATCTATTACGGTTCAATTTAAAGGGGTTCTGGTGTATAGTTTGGCTATCTAAAGATTTACTTTTTTAAATATAAAATAACTAAATGGCAAGGAATATAAAGAACTGTTGATACGTGAGTACTTGCGATAACTGTGTCGTTAGAAGTTTAAGTGTCATTGTTGCTTTTCCTGTTTTATGTAGTTGCTAGAAAGGACTGTTTTTATGATCGATAGAAAAAAAGTTATTTTGTATACTTGTTGCATGAGTTTGTTTGTAGTGACCATGGATGTTACGGTTGTCAATGTGGCGTTACCATCCATTCAAAGTGATTTTCACACGAATCTGTCTACATTACAGTGGGTAACAGATGGCTACACTTTAATGGTAGCATCCTTATTATTGTTGTCTGGGTCTACAGCAGATCGAATTGGCCGTAAACGAGTCCTTCAATTGGGCTTAGCCTGTTTTGGTTTAGCGTCTTTCCTATGTGGGATTTCGCAAACCCCAGGGCAATTGATCGCGTTTCGCATGTTGCAAGGGATTGGTGGTTCTATGTTAAATCCGGTAGCAATGTCTATTATTACACAGGTATTTACCGAAAAGTTAGAACGAGCGAAAGCAATTGGCTTGTGGGGCTCTGTTACAGGGATTTCCTTAGGCATGGGCCCGATTATTGGCGGACTGATTGTTTCTTATTTTAGCTGGCGGTATGTCTTTTTTGTAAATGTACCGATCATTGCTGCGGCAATCATCCTTACACAAAAGTTTGTACCTGAGTCAAAAGTAGAGAAGACGGTGAAAAATGATTTTGTTGGTCAAGCATTGATGATTCTTTTTCTATTTAGTTCTATCTATTCCATTATCGGACTACCTAGAAAAGGGCTTTTCGCGCCAGATATTTTAAGTACTGGGATAATCGGCTGTTTAGCCATTGTCATTTTCTTTATTTATGAATATAACATTGACAATCCGTTAATCAACCCGCGTTTCTTTTTATCTATTCCATTTACATCGGCTTCTTTTTTAGCTATTTTTGGCTTTATCATATATAACGGCTATTTATTTTTAAACACGCTATATTTGCAAGAGATGAGAGGCTTCAGCCCGTTGGAAGCTGGCTTATCAACCATTCCTTTGGCTTTTGTTAGTTTTCTTGTTGCCCCGAGAGCCGGCGAAATGGTAGGGAGAATAGGGACGAAACGTCCTATTATGCTTTGTGGTATTTCAATGTTGGCTGTTAGCTTTTTACAATTATTTGTAACTAAAACAACGCCTATGATTATTTTATTTGTTATTTATATCTTTTTAGGCATTGGGTTTGGGATGTTAAATTCGCCGATTACCATTACAGCGATTGAAGGAATGCCACTTTCTCAGTCAGGAACGGCAGCAGCCATTGCGGTGACATGTAAGCAAATTGGCAATTCTTTAGGGGTTGCGCTACCAAGTCTTTTAATTACAAAGCCTATTACTAGTTCGCTTACTCGAACACCTTTTACAAACGTATGGCTTTTATTTGGATGTTGCGCCATTGCGATTATCTTTTTAAGTTATTTATCCAATTCTCCGCTAGCGAAAAAGTCATTGCGCAGAGTTAGGTTTTATTTTTAACAAATCAAGATTTTTTTGAAGGGAAAGGAAGACAAACTTAGATGAAAAAAATAAATAACCGATTAGGACTCTTTTTATTTTTTGTTTTACTCTTTTGGGCAAAAACGATTCTGGCGTATTACCTAGATTTCTCATTGGGCGTTAAGGGCAGTCTCCAACGAGAAATTTTATGGTTCAATCCAGTTGCTACTACGCTGTTATTATTTGGCTTTAGTTTGTATTTTAAAAAGCATAAAACATTTATGCTTAGCTTAACTCTTTTAAATGTTTTAAATACATTAATTTTATATTTGAATATTATTTTTTATCGTGAATTCACTGACTTTATTACCATCCAATCTGTTTTTGGCTTTTCAAAAGTTTCAGAAGGGATTTCTGGTGATTTAATTGCCTTAATGAGAGTCCACGATGTCTTTTATTGGCTAGATACTTTAGTGCTGCTCGTTTTGGTATTTTACTCTTTTAAACAGCGACGGAATCATCAAGTCTTTATGACCAAACCTATCAACAGAAGATTGGCGATCTCAATTAGTTGTTTAAGTGTCTTGCTCTTTTCGGTTAACTTATTTTTAAGCGAAACCGATCGTCCTCAATTGCTTCAAAGAATTTTTGATCGTAATTATATTGTAAAATATCTTGGCTTGGATGCATTCACAGCCATCGATGGTGTCAAAACAGCCATGTCAAATGAGGTAAGAGCAGAAGCTAGTTCAAACGAATTACCTGAAATCATGAAATTTACCAAGCAAAACAATTTACCGCTTAATCCGCAGTATGCCGGGATTGCCAAAGGGAAAAATGTATTTGTGATTCATTTAGAAAGTTTTCAACAATTTTTGATTAATATGAAAGTCCAAGGCCAAGAGGTTACACCGTTTTTAAATCAGCTCTATCAAAACAAAGCGACAATCAGTTTTGATAATTTCTTTCATGAAGTAGGGCAAGGAAAAACGAGTGATGCGGAGAACATGTTAGAAACAGGAACATTCGGCCTCCCGCAAGGCTCTCTTTTTACACAATTAGGATCAGACAATACTTTCGAAGCGGCTCCCGCTGTTTTAGGACAAAAAGGCTATACAACCGCTGTTTTCCATGGGAATGTGGGGAGTTTTTGGAATCGGGACCATGTGTATAAAAACTTAGGTTATCAATACTTTTTTGATCGGTCATATTTTTTAAAAGATGACAAAATGCTAGGTTACGGTATTTTAGATAAACAATTGTTGCGTGAATCAGCTAGTGAGCTTGAGCATTTACAGCAGCCATTCTATGCGAAGTTTTTAACTGTGACCAATCATACCCCTTATTATACGGATGACCAAAACTTCCCGTTTCCTAAATTGAACACAGGCAATTCGATTGTGGATGATTATGTTCGAACAGCGCACTATTTGGATCAATCGCTAGAACAATTTTTCCATTACTTGCAAACAACAAGCTTATACAATCATTCTATTTTTGTTATTTATGGTGACCACTTCGGTATTTCAGATGCAAACAACAAGGACTTATGTAAAGCTTTCAACCGCGATCCAAAAACGTGGACAAACTATGACAATGCGCAATTGCAAAGAGTACCTTTGATGTTTTACATGCCAGGCTATACGCAAGGAAAAATCATGCACGAATATGGTGGGGAAATTGACGTTTTACCGACACTGTACCATCTTTTAGGTGTCGATGATAAAAATTATATCCATTTTGGCACGGACCTTTTATCTCCTCAATATAAACAAGTGGTTCCTTTTAGAAATGGCGATTTTGTAACGCCTCAATTTTCGTATCTAGGTGGGGAAATCTACAATAATCAAGGGAAAAAATTAGACCAAGTTCCAGCAGATTTAAAAGCAGAAGTCACGAAAGATAACGATTGGGTGAAAAAATCGTTAAGTTTATCTGACAAATTAAATCAGGAAAACCTTTTACGTTTTTATAAACCACAAGGATTCAAAGAAGTGCAACCAAAGGACTACAACTATGATGTGGCTTTTGAAAAAAACAAAGTCTTAGAAGTAGAAAAACAAAAAAATGCACAATCAACTAGCTTGTTTAGTCAAAATGGCAATCAAACGACAGTCCAAAATTATCCGACTACGCCATAGATCATTTAAGAAGGATAACTTTTGGAAGGGAAAGAGAATCATATATGAAGTGAAAGAGGTCAGAACAGAGTCGTTTATTTTCGAAGCAATTGGTTCTGTTTCCGCCATTTATCAGGTTTTGAGCCTGGAACAAAAATCCAAAGTGATTTTTGTCCCAGGCTTGTACTATAAGAAGTTTGTTCTAGACGTTATTTATTGTGTTAATTCTAATAATTTATTTTTCAAATCTTCTTCCATATGGCCAAGTTCGATTTCGGCAGCTTGGCGTTTTTCTTTTCCTTCTTGTTGAATACGTAATGTTTCTTGGATAGTTTCAATTAAATCATTTTGTGTTTTTTGTAATGTTTCAATATCGACTAGGCCACGTTCGTTTTCTTTTGCTGTTTCAATTGCAGAAATTTTTAGCATTTCTGAATTTTTCTTCAGTAAGTCATTGGTGGTTTCAGAGACTTGACGTTGAGCAGTCACAGCATCTTTTTGACGGAGTAAGGTCAAGGCGATGACTACTTGGTTTTTCCATAACGGAATCGCCGTATTCACCGATGATTGAATTTTCTCAGCCAAAGCTTGGTTAGTATTTTGAATTAAACGAATTTGTGGGGCTTGTTGAATCGTAATTTGACGAGCCAAGCGTAAATCATGGGTTCTTTTTTCTAAACGGTCTAGGAATTGGTTATAATCATTAACAATTTGGACATCCATTTGATCTCCAGATTCTTCCGCTTTTTTCATGGCTTCAGGAATAATTTGCGTCCGTAGTTCTTCTGCTTTTAATTCCCCAGCGGCAATATAGATGTTTAAGGCATCAAAATAATCTTTATTTTTTTGATACAATTGATCTAACATGGCATTATCTTTTAAAAGACCATCTTTTTCATGGGTTAATTTGACAGCAATTTTGTCAATTTGCGCACCAATTTTTTGATATTTGGCGGTAATTTCGTAAACGGATTGTTTGACTTTACCTAACATTTTTTGAATAAAGTTGCCTTCGCCAGCACGTAATTCATTGGGATTGGCTTCATTTAAACGAAACATTAGATCGGTCAGTGAATCACCAACAGGACCAATGTCTTGTGCTTGAACGTGGTTTAACATCGCTTGCGAAAATTCGCCAAGTTTGATTTGGGCATTTGAACCATAGGTAATTACTGCTTGTGAATCTTGGACATCAATTTTTGAAGCTAATTCTTTTGCTTGGGCTTGACGTTCTTGTGGTAATTTATCAATTAAACGAGGAGCTGATTGCTGTTCTTTTAACTCAGATAGTTCATTTTGTTGCGTTGGTGTTAGTTCATCCATTGATGAAAATGGATTACTTAATAAATCGTCCAATGTATTGGTTGCAGATGTTGTTTCTTTGGGTTGTTGCTCAGTCATTTTTTTTCCTCCCTAATGATTATTGCTGGTCTTCGTTTACTTGAGGTGATTCCTCAGTTGCAGCTTTTTGCGACAAGCTGCTTTTAGCGATCGACATTTCGACATCTAAATCGTCTAAGTCATCGGAAACGATTTCCTCATAATCATTTTTAACTAATTTTGACAATTGGTCAATGATTTGTGCGCTTTCTTCTAATTTTTCATACGTTTGTTTGTTTTTTACTTCATGTTGTTCGATTTCTAAATGCTTACTTGTTAAGTCAACGATATTTGGTAAATGTGTATAGAGAAAGTGATTGGCTAAGTGTAACTTTTTAGGTTCTTTCACTAACTCTTTAAACAGAGCTTTAGAAACCTTCGTTGTATCATTACGTAAGTCAATCGCCCGTAATTTAGTTGAACGATTCATGTTTTCTTGTAATTGTATGATTTGTTTTTTGGCTGTGCTCATTGTACTTCTGAAAAAATCAATTTCTTGTGGAGATAACCCCAATTCACGATAATGGGCTTCTTTATCTTTTGTTAAGTAAGGCATTTGATCGCTCTTGTCGGCGGCATTTTTCTTTTTTCGATAGAGAACGAATACTAAAAAGCCTACCAGAATCACAAAAGCGAAGAAGCCATATTCTCTAGCGACAGCAATGATTAAGGCTCCTAAAAGAATATAGCCAATCAGTAATTTTGTATTTAATTTGTTCATTTATATAGTTCCTCCTATCTATCTAATCCTCGAAAGAGTCAGCTCTCGTTACAATAGTTATTTTAGCATACTCTGTGAGAGAAAAGACATACAGCGGAAGATGTATTTTATGATTTAGTGAAATCCTAAGAAAAAAAGTATAAAACGCAAAAAAAGACCCGTCCTAATTGGGGGTAGGACGGGAAAGGAGTTAAAAATGAAAAAGTGTTTTGTTAGGGTTGTTTGTTGGTATGCTTAAATAATACAAGGAAGTTGTGAATTTTTTATGTCTATTTTTTTCGAAAATGTAATTTTTTTCTAAAGCAATAAATTTTTTTCTTTGAAAAGGGTTTAACTAGAGAAGAAGGGGTGCGATTTTTATCATTTTAGGGTATGATAAACAAGAAAGGTTGGTGAAAGATATGTTAAATTATGAGGACTTCGAAGAAAAAACACTTCAACGTCGAGAAATTTTTAAAGGAAAGATTATTGATGTTTTTTTGGATGACGTGGCTTTACCGACAGGCGGCACTGCTAAACGCGAATTGGTTTTTCCTTTAATATCTTAAGATCGGAAGAGCGGTTCAGCAGGAATGCCGAGACCGATCTCGTAT
>OKHK01000160.1_pt1 | contig 12352 bp, 6 predicted proteins | sample 1613011 | NCBI WGS metagenome assembly OKHK01 (sample SAMN04436831, study PRJEB24849) | human gut metagenome | biome: human gut; feature: NICU; material: stool | host: Homo sapiens | place: USA: Saint Louis, MO | collected 2011-08-09
AGCACCTACAACAGCAGCAATAACATATACTATTTGCCATCCTAACACAAAAAGAATATGCTGAGTATTAAAAATTCCAACCATAGCTTCCTTTATAACACATACAGAATTTATTATTGGTATGTGAAAGAAAACTTCATTAATACTTTTTGCATCTAAAAACATTGGAATAAATGAAAGTATCATCATAGGCATCATTAATCCAGAAAGATAAGTATTAGCTTCCTTCGTACTTCTAGCAAATAAGCTTATACATATTTGTAGTGCACAAATTATAACTATAAGTAATAATGAGAAAACTATTGTTAAGGCTATAGACTTTCCACTTAGTGAAAGAGCTATCTCTCCTCCTCCTGACAATTCAGAAATATATTGTTTAAATGAAATCCATAAAGATATCATGCTAAAGCATAATGTAATTGCTCCCATTATACAAAGGCTACCTATTTTCCCCCAAAGTATTGAACTTCTATTTCCTGATGTAGATAAAAGAGGTTCAAAAGTATTTTTCTCTTTTTCTCCTGCTCCAAGTTCAGATGCAAGTCCAAGTGTTAAAGATAAAAGAAGTAATACAACCATGCTTGGTAGCATTCCTGTCATATAATTTCCTAATTGATTCATATTACCATCTTTACTTACTCCAGATTTTATTTCAAGATTAAAAGGCGTTAAAATTTCTTCTTCTATCCCTTGTTCTTGTAATCTTGAGGTTACTATTTGCTTGCTATATGCCTCATAAATAGAGGATACAATTCCTGCTGCAGCTGTTGATTTATTGGATTCGTCATCCATTAACATTTCTACATTAGTAACTTTACCACTAGCTATATTTGCATCAAAATTATTAGGTATATTAATTATTAATTGTATATCCCCACTTTTTAAGGCTTCTGATGGGTTTTCCACCTCTTCAATTATTATACCTTCTTCACTTTTTAATAGAGCTGCTATACTTGAATCCTTGTCACCTTGAAGTACAATTCTACTTTCCTTCTGTGCTTCAGTTGTTGAACTAGTCATGGCTGTTGACATAACCTTAAACATTAAAGGATATATAAGAATAGGTAGAATTATTGTAAAGGCTAAGGTTTTTCTATCTCTAATAATGTCAGTTAATTCTTTCTTTAAAACTGTTAAGAAATTACTCATCCTTATCACCTCCAATTAAAGATACAAAAACTTCTTCTAAATCCTCTGTATTATACTTTTCCTTAAGTTCATTTATTCTCCCCTGCTCTACAAGCTTGCCCTTATGAATAATAATAACTCTATCACATAGTTTCTCTACCTCAGCCATGGAATGGCTAGAAAATAGAATAGTTTTATTTTCTTCTTTACACTTCTTTATAAACTGGTGAACAACCCTAGTAGCTCTTACATCTAACCCTGTACTTGGTTCATCAAATAACATAACTGATGGATTATGAACTATTGAACGAGATATAGATACTTTTTGTTTCATCCCTCTTGAAAATTTACCAACCTTTTTATCAATATAATCTTCCATACCAAAATCCTTAGAAAGTTCATCTATCCTTTTGTTTGCCTCATCATTTTTAATTCCAAAAAGGTTAGCAAAATATCTTATATTCTCTCTTCCTGTAAGTCTATCATAAAGTCCAATATCACCACCAAAAAGTATTCCAATTTCTCTTCTTACCTTTTCAGGTTCCTTTGAAGCATCATAGTCATTTACTTTAACTTCTCCAGAAGTAATTTTTAGCATTGTTGATATCATTCTAAGAGTAGTTGTCTTTCCTGCTCCATTCTCTCCAAGAAGACCAACTATCTCCCCTTTATTTACATTAAAAGAAAGCTTGTCTACAACCACGGCGTCTTTAAATTTTTTACTTAATTCCTTTACCTCTAACATAATCTTCCCTCCTTTTACTAGTAATATTTTACTATACTCTGTTTATTTCATCAAACTTGTAGCTTCACTAAAAAAAGAACTACAACCAATTTATAAACCTTGGTTATAGTTCTTAAATTTAATCTATTTACATTCTTTATCCACTATGTAAGCTGCAAGTCCAGCTCCTGTTACATTCGTAAGAGTTCTTGCCATATCTATTATTGCATCTACGCCTAAAATAATAGCCATACCTTCTATTGGAAGTCCTAATGTTGTTAAAATAAGTGTTGTAGACATTGTAGCTGCACCTGGAACTCCTGCAATTCCTACGGAACCAACAACTATAGTTAAAATCATTAAAATATAATGAGTTAATGTAAGTTCAATTCCAAATACATTTGCAACAAATATAGCTACTATAGCTGGGAATACTCCTCCACATCCATTCATACCAACTGTGGAACCTAAGGAAGCAACAAAACTTGCTGTACTACTTGATACTCCAATATTATTTTCTAAGGATTCTATAGTTACTGGAAGTGTTCCAAAACTACTTTGAGTTGTAAATGCAACAACTTGTGCTGGCCATATTCCTTTAAAGAATTTAATAGGACTTCTTCTTTTAAAAATTAATATAAACAAGCTATGTATTATAAGAATTTGAAAAGCTAGGGCTAAATAAATTGCTACTACAAAAGTTAAAAGTGGCATTAATGTACTTACACCATTTTTTGCTCCTACAGCTGTCATAAGACCAAATACTCCAAATGGTGTTAATCTTAGTACAATTCTAGTTATTCTCATTAATATTGTACTAAATGAATTTATGAAAGCCTTAAAAGGTGCTACCTTTTCCTTATTCTTTTTCTCTTCCATAATAATTGCAAAAGCTATAAATAATGCAAAAATTATAACTGGTATAATTTGTCCTTCAGCCATTGATTTTATAGGGTTTGTTGGAAGCATATCATTAAATACATCCATAAAGCTTGGAATTTCCTTAGGAACAAAATTTTCTGCTCCTTCAAATACTATACCTTTACCAACAGAAAAAATGTTTCCAAATATAATACCAACAATTCCAGCTATAGCTGTTGTTCCTAAAAGCATCCCCATAGCTCTAATTCCTAAAGATTTTAGTTTACTGCTATCCTCAAAATTAGATATACTATTAATTATAGATACCATAACTAAAGGAATTACAACCATTCTAATTAATGAAATATATATCTTTCCTATAGGTTCTACAATTAGTGAATTCTCCTTTAAAGTTAATCCAAAAATAAGCCCTAATCCTAACCCAATTAAAGTTCTTACTGAAAATGAAACTTTTCTTTTATTAAGGTACCAAAGTAAACCTAAGGCTAATATAGCAAATACAATAGCTGCTACTAATTCAATATTAAACGTCATTTAAACTTCCTCCACTTATCTTTTGTAACTAATAATTTAATTCATACTATTTTACTATGAATAGATTATAGTAGATAACTTATTTCATGTCAAATACTTATTCCTAAATATTATTAATAAACACTTAAGAGTTTTTTATACAAAAAGGGGTAAATCAATTTGATTTACCCCTAATAAAATACTAACTAATTTTTTCCCATGCTCCCCATTCTGATGATCCTGGTATTTCACCTTGTGTCCACCATTTACATCTATAAGTTTCTCCGTTATAAACAACTATATCTCCACCATTATATACTGTCTTAGAATCATAGGTTGGATATTTTTGATCTTCAACGGTTATATTACATGAAACTTCTGCCTTACCACCATCTTTGTCTACAACAGTGTAAGTTAATTTATATACTCCTGTTTTAGAAGTATCTACAGTTCCTGCCACTTTAATAGCATTAGTTAAATCTCCATCTTCCTTGTCTGTTGCCTTTACCCCACTTAATGGATTGAAAGTTGAACCAAGCTTTACAGTTTGATCTTTAACTCCAGTAATCTCAGGATTTGTATTTACTACAGGAGCATCCTTATCAAAAACAGTCACAACTCTTGTAACTGTTGTTTCTTTACCACTACTGTCTTTAACAGAATAAGTTAAAGTATATTCTCCTGCCTTTAAAGTATCTACAGTTCCTGCTACTTTAATGGCACTAGTTAAATCTCCATCTTCCTTATCAGTAGCTGTAACACCACTTAAAGCATTAAACTTATCACCTAAGTTTATAGTAATATTATTAGCTCCAGATATAACTGGTGCTGAGTTTGTATCACCCCAAATTGTTTGTTTCATAATTTCAGGAGATGTTTGATACATTCTTTGTGATACTTCAACACTTATAATACTGCTAGTATCTTCAATAGCTTTATCAAGATTTAAATCAAAAGTAAATTCTGTTCCTGGTTTCATTAACTTACCATCTGACATGCCGCCAAAGTCTATAACGTAGTAATCTCCTACCTTTGAAACTGGACCTGCTGGATATTGTGAACCTGTAATTGCTACACCATTAGTCTTAATATAAACCTTCATATTTTTAACAGTTTTAGCTGCGGTTTCAACTGTTGATAACACTTCACCTGACTCACTTAGCTTTTCATTATTAGTTATAGACATCTTTAAAACGCCTCCTGTTCCCCATGATTGAGTTCCTGGAGTTACTGTACAACTTATATCATTATTATTATATTTTACTTCATACTTAGGTAAATCTTCTTTTCCAAACAGAGCTTCCTTAGTAGCATTTGTTAATTCATCTCTCTTAGTAGAAGTTGTAGTTGCATCTTGTGATGCCATCCAAGCAATCATACCACCAAGATTATTTTCTTTAACATACTTAGCTTTTTCTTGAATTGACCTTACATTATCGTAAGTAAAGAATGCACCTGTTTCTGGGTTATATAAATATGGAGCCTTAGCGCTATCATCCCAGTACTCTTTTAATCCAGTGTACTTAGCCTTTAACTTATCTAGGGCATTATATCCCCATACTCCACCAGCTCTTCCACCTTCACCATTCTTCAATGGAGCTTCATTAAGTGCTCCTGGTGTTGGTGTAAGGTCTGCATTCTTATTAACTACTGCAGCTTCTCCAAAAAGTCCTGGATTATTTGGGTCAACGCCCTTATCTGAAACTTGTTCCCATCCACGTGTATAATATGCTGCTCCAATAACTATTTTTTGTCTTTCTGCACCTTGAGATATATAATAATTAACACATTCATTTACTGATAATCCTTTATACTCTTCTGGTGCATTAGGATTAGCATATAATGCAGTTTGATGACCACTTGTTGTACTCCAAGCTCCTGCCATATCATAAGTCATTATATTAGCAAAATCTACTATATCAAATAACTTATCAACATCTATACCAGCCTCTATTTTAGATACTCCTGCTGGTAATGCTACAGATAATTCATAAGTTTTTCCAAGCTCTTTACCTTGTTTATTTAAGGCATTCTTTAAATCTTGTAATAACAAGATGTAATTATCCTTGTCTTGTGGACTTGCATTTGGTGTTCCTTCATCGTTTGTATTATCAGCTTTATCAGACTCTCTATACTCACCAGGATATTCCCAGTCTAAATCAACAAAATCCATATTTGTATACTTAATAAACTTCATAACGTTTTCTACAAACTTAGCTCTTGTTGAAGCATTTGCAGCTATTGTTGAGAAATCTCCAGACTTAGACCATCCACCTAAAGATACACCTATCTTTAAGTTAGGATTTTCTGCTCTTAATACTTGGAATGCATTTAAGATACCACCATTAACATCACCATAAGTTACACCTGCGTTTCCTAACGGATGTCCTATAGCTGCATCTTTATCACAATAAATCAACTCACCTGAAGCATTAAAATCCATAAAAGCAAAATTTAAATGTGTTAATTTATCTGCTGGTATATCCTTTGGATAGAAATTACCTTGTCCTCCCCAAATAGACCAATCACCATAATACATTACATTACGTAACCCTGTAGTAGCTTGTGAAGTAACCTCAGTTGTATCGGAATACTTAGCTAATGCATTAGTTGGAATACCATTAGTTAACAATAAAGCAGTAATAGCACTAAATGCAACAAAAGTTTTTAAGTTCTTTTTTAACTTTCTCTTTGCCATATTATCATCCTCCTATATTATGATATTTTTTCCCATGGTCCCCATTGAGCACCTGGTGCTTGTCCTTGAGTCCACCACTTACATTTATAAGTTTCTCCATTATAAATAACTATGTCTCCACCGTTATAAATTGTATTAGAGTCGTAAGTTGGATATTTTTGTTCTTCAACAGTTATATTGCAGGAAGCTTCCGCTTTACCACCATCTTTATCCACAACAGTGTAGGTTAATTTATATACTCCTGCTTTTGAAGTATCTACAGTACCTACTACTTTAATAGCACTAGTTAAGTCTCCATCTTCCTTATCTGTTGCCTTTATTCCACTTAATGGATTAAAGGTTCCTCCAACTTTTATAGTTTGATCCTTAACTCCAGTAATTTCTGGATTTGTGTTTACTATAGGTGCATTCTTATCAAAAACAGTAACAACTCTTGTAACTGTAGTTACTGCACCTTTGCTATCTGAAACTGAGTATGTTAAAGTATACTCTCCTGCCTTAGTATTATCTACTTTACCATTAATAGAAATTTTACTTGTTAAATCACCATCTTCACTATCTAATGCTTTAACTCCATTTAAAGGATTAAAAGTATCCCCTAAGTTAATAGTAATATCCTCAGCACCTGAAATAACTGGTGCTTCATTATTACCTATTGGATTCATTCCATTAAATGTGATATTTCTTACTCCTGAGAAACATAATCCAATCATACCTTGTATTGTAACTGTTGCCCCTGAAGAAATATTTTGCCATGCTCCTGAGGTTAATGTTACTCTAGCAAAGTCACCATTATCTTCTACAGTATAAGTACCTCCCCATGAAGACTTATATAAAGCAGACTTTGGCAAATCAAAGGATACAGTCCATCCTCCCTTAATTTCTTCACCAGTATGATTAGTTATATTTAAAGAATAAGTGTAGTTTGGATGATCATAATTACCTGTAAGATTAACATCTACATTAATAGGTTCTAGAGATGAATTAGAATCTTCAGGTGATTTTGCACAGTCACCCATCTTTGTTAATCCTTCACTTAATCTCTTTGTTAAGGTATCACCAAATGTATACTTTCCTTCATTAACATCTGTTGAGCCTTCTACATAATTTGGATTTAAGCCATAGTCACCATTCATTACCCAAATTAATGCTCCACCAAGATTTTTGTCTTTAATATAATCTAATCTTGCATCTATAGATTTTTCGTTTTCAAAGGATAAGAATACCTTTTCATTATTTTGCCAAACATATGGCACCTTAGAAGTATCATCCCAATATACTTTTAAATTAGGATCATTTTCCATAAGGTTTAATACGTGCCATAATGGATTTGCTCCTGCTGGTTCTAAATTACCATCACCATCAAGGTCATCTCCCCATATATTGTATTTTCCTGATGCTGGAGTTTTACTTGTTCCATGAAGGCCATTAGTACCACCTTGAACATTTTCCCATCCTCTTGTGTAGTATGGAATACCCATTAAGATTTTTTCAGAAGGTAAAACGCCTCTGTAGTATCTGTATGCCCAATCCATACATAAGGTTGGCATTATTTGAGCTACTGTTTCTCTATCTTCTGCATTTGGATATATACCAGCTAAGTGCTCAACATACTCATTCCAACCACCATGATAGTCATAAGACATTACACTTAAAAAATCTAGGTATTTTGCATAAGAATTATCACTTACACCACCTAATACCCAAGGAGATGCTGTAACAGCAGCAGTTAACAAATAATCTTTTCCATCTGCTTTAGCTGCTTCATCTATCTTTTCTCTTAAAGTTTTTATTAAGATATTATATCTTTCGTTAAGCTTTGATCTTCTTGGTTCTGAAAGATCAAAATGTTCTGAAAGATCAAAATCATCTGGATTTCCTGATTGGCTTGTAGCTGAAGGATATTCAAAATCAATATCTACTCCATCAAATCCATATTGTCTTATGAATTCAACACATGAATCAGCAAAGGTGTTTATTCCTGCATCTGTATCTAGCATAGTATAAAAACCTCTTGTTCCTGCCCAACCACCAACAGAAATTAATAGATCTACGTCTGGATAACTTTTCTTCATAGTTTGTAAAACATTAAAATGTCCTTTATAAGGTAAGGAAGTATCTAATTCTACTTTCTTCCCCTTATAGCTTAGGTCATATCCTGCAAAATCCTCTTCAATGGCAGCATGCTTATCCCCTAATGTAATTTTATTAGTTGATGGGTCAACCATTGCAAAGGAATATTGGATATGAGTTAGAGAATCCCACTGTAGGTCTGTTGCATTAAAGTATCCTTGAGCTTCACTTGAATAAGCCCATTCTGGAAAGTATCCTACTATTTTTCTCTTAAGTTCATCTGAGTTTTTTTCATTTGTAACGTTAAGCTGTCCATTATCTTTTGCTTCCGTTGCACTAGTACTAACTGTAATTCCTGCTGACGTTAGCGCAACTACTAAAAGTGTCGACAAAAACTGTTTAAACCTTCTAGTTTTCATCTTTCTCCTCCTTTAATAGTTTTTTTGAACTTAACGTTCTACTTTTATTGTAGAATATTCAGAATATTTATTCAATTAATATTTTGTGAATTTTTCTTATTAAAGGTAAGATATGTATTTTTTAGCTTAAAAAGGTGCTATAAGATATAATCTTATAGCACCTAAATAAAACATATTTTTTAATTTAAAGCATCTATTCTTCCTTTTACAGCTTCTAACATTTCAACATACTTTTCTCTTTTAGCTTTTTCTCCATCTACAACTGCTTGTGGAGCCTTAGCTACAAACCCTTGGTTATTAAGCTTCTTGTCAATTCTTTCAATTTCACCTTCAAGCTTCTTAACTTCTTTATTTAATCTTTCAAGTTCCTTTTCTTTATCTACTAAATCAAGAAGTGGCATAAATAATTCTCCACCCTTAACAACAACAGATACAGCATTTGCTGGAACTTCTGACTTATCAGCTATAAATTCAACTTCTGAAGCTGATGCAAGCTTTTCAATATAAGCTGTTCCTGCCATAAATGCATTTTTAGCTTCTTCTCCAATATAGCAAATAACCTTTGCTTTTCTTGAAGGTGGAACATTCATTTCAGCTCTTACATTTCTTAAAGCCTTAACACCTTCTATTACATATCCCATTTCAGTTTCAGCATCAGCATTACTTAGCTCTTCTGAATATTCTGGCCATACTGAAGTTGTTATAGTTTCTTCATCTGTTAAATGAGTATAAATTTCTTCTGTGATAAATGGCATTACTGGGTGTAATAATTTTAATCCTGTAACAAGAACAGTATTTAATACGTTATAAGTTACTCCCTTAGCCTTTTCATCATCTCCGTAGAATACAGGCTTAACAAGTTCTATATACCAGTCGCAGAATTCTGTCCACATGAAGTCATATACCTTTTGTAATGCAATACCAAGTTCAAACTTATCCATGTTTTCAGTAACTTCTTTAACTAATGTGTTCATCTTAGATAATATCCACTTGTCAGCTAATGAATATTCCTTACAATCTGCATACTTATTCATAACTTCCTTATCAAGATTCATCATAACAAATCTAGATGCATTCCAAATCTTATTAGCAAAGTTTCTTGCAGATTCAACTCTTTCTGGATAGTATCTTATGTCATTTCCTGGAGCATTACCAGTAACTAGCATGAATCTTAAAGCATCTGCACCATAAGTGTCTATTACTTCAAGTGGGTCAACACCGTTACCTAGTGACTTACTCATCTTTCTTCCTTCTGAATCTCTTATAATACCGTGAATTAGTACAGTATCAAATGGAGTTTCCTTCATGTTGTGAAGGCCTGAGAATATCATTCTAGCAACCCAGAAGAATATGATATCATATCCAGTAACTAATGTACTTGTTGGGTAGAAGTATTCTAGATCTTCTGTCTTTTCTGGCCATCCTAAAGTTGAGAAAGGCCAAAGTGCTGATGAGAACCATGTATCTAAAACATCATTTTCTTGAGTTAAGTTTTCTGATCCACACTTAGAACACTTACATGGAGCAACTTCTGCAACGTTTATTTCTCCACAGTCTCCACAGTACCATACTGGTATTCTGTGTCCCCACCATAATTGTCTTGAAATACACCAATCTTGAATATTTTCCATCCAGTTGAAGTAAGTCTTTTCAAATCTTTCTGGTACAAACTTAGTCTTCTTTTCTCTAACCACATCTATAGCAGGCTTAGCTAAAGATTCCATCTTTACATACCATTGATTTGATATCATTGGTTCAACTGTAGTTCCACATCTATCATGAGTTCCTACATTATGAGTGTGAGGTTTAACTTTTACAAGTAATCCTTGCTCTTCTAGGTCCTTAACCATAGCTTTTCTAGCTTCATATCTATCCATGCCTTGGTACTTTCCACCTAGTTCATTTATAATTCCCTTATCATCCATAACCTTAATTTGTGGAAGATCATGTCTTAAACCAACTTGATAGTCATTAGGGTCATGAGCAGGAGTTATTTTAACTGCACCAGTACCAAATTCCATATCAACATAATCATCTGCTATTATAGGAATTTCTCTATTTGTTAAAGGTAGGATTAACATCTTACCTACTAAATCCTTAAATCTTTCATCATTAGGATTAACTGCAACAGCTGTATCTCCTAGTAATGTTTCAGGTCTAGTTGTAGCTATTTCAAGTGAACCTGATCCATCAGCTAGTGGATAGTTAATGTGCCAGAAGAATCCATCTTGTTCTTCATATTCAATTTCTGCATCAGACAATGCAGTTTGACACTTAGGACACCAGTTAGTTATTCTGTTTCCTCTATAGATTAACCCTTCGTTATATAATTTAACGAAAACATGTTTTACAGCCTTATCTAGGTGTTCATCCATAGTAAATGCTTCTCTTGTAAAGTCAGCAGAAACACCCATTTTCTTTAATTGTTGTCTTATCTTTTCTCTATATTCTTCAGTCCACTTCCATACTTCTTCAAGGAAAGCTTCTCTTCCCATTTCCTTCTTATCTAAACCTTGCTTTGCAAGTTCATTAGCAACCTTAACTTCTGTTGCAATTGAGGCATGGTCTTCACCTGGTAACCATAAAGTACAGTAACCTTGCATTCTCTTAAATCTTATAAGCATATCTTGAAGTGTATTATCAAGTGCATGCCCTAAATGCAACTTACCAGTTATATTTGGTGGCGGCATTACTATTGAATAAGGCTTTTTACTCTTGTCTATTACAGGTGTAAAATACTTATTTTCTTCCCAAGTCTTATAAATTCTATCTTCAAACTCTTTAGGATTATAAGTTGTAGATAATTCTTTGTTTTCTAACATATTAATTCCTCCTTTAAGTTAATTGCTTTCTTTATTTTATAAAATAAAAAAGAGCCTTCAATCCAAAAAAGGACGAAGACTCGCGGTACCACCTTTATTCCCACTTTCATGGGCTCTTAATTAAATAACGATTTAGAAAAACCGTCTTTAGCTACTTAAATTTCACTAAAGAAGCTCAAAAGCTACCTTCAAAACCTTCCATATAAGGGCTTACACCTTACCCCTCTCTCTTTGATACTTTCAGTTTTTACTCCTCTTTATCACTGCCATTAAAATTATTAATTTATTTCATAATATATTATTCCACTTTTTTTGTCAATGTTTACTTTAACTTATACATTTTATATATTTTATATCCTAAAGTTATAATTAAAACTACAACAAATACTATAGCAGACCATACTGCTAGTCCTTTAGCTTGTCCTAATGCTACTTGAATACAACTCCACTCTAAAAATGCAAAAAATAATACCATTTCTGTATTCATATAATTTATTAATTCCCTAGCATTTCTATACTGATTTTCTGCATTTTCTCTTGTTATCTTAACGATATAATTATATCCATTAGGAAATAAAGTAAATATCATCATTAGTCCATAAGTTATGGTACATAATATAGGAAATATCATAAGTGTTCCTTTATTGCCCCAATTATCTACTTCACCTGCTCCATTAAAATGAACTGGAATTTCTTTTGGTAAGCCTCCCCAATTGATAACTAAGTATATAATTGAAAATAAAATTCCTAGTACTCCTATAGCTATAACAACCTTTTCCCATAACTTATATTCAACTTTTATTTCCGGCCTTATTGAATCATAATCCTTCATTTCATCCCCCCTAGACTTATTATATTACTAACTAAAAATAAAGGGGAGTAGATATTTGTTTTTCTTGTTCTAAGTAAAATAAATACCTACTCCTTAATACTAAAATCACTTTATATTTAATGCATTAAATATGGCATTAAATTCTTCTTCATTATTATTTATTAATTCAACTAACTTTTCTTTTGTACTTAAATCTTCACCACTTATTATTCCTCCAGCAAGTCTGTGAAATTCACCAAAAACTTTAGGATTATTCTTTGC
>OKHK01000161.1_pt1 | contig 12305 bp, 10 predicted proteins | sample 1613011 | NCBI WGS metagenome assembly OKHK01 (sample SAMN04436831, study PRJEB24849) | human gut metagenome | biome: human gut; feature: NICU; material: stool | host: Homo sapiens | place: USA: Saint Louis, MO | collected 2011-08-09
CGGCTTATTTCCGAAGGAGTTGGTTCTGTTCCCGCCGTTTATCAGGTTTTGAGCCTGGAACAAAAATCCAAAGTGATTTTTGTCCCAGGCTCTTTTTTTAAGAACCAGGGATATTCCGTGGTTCGTTTTTGGTTGTGACAAAGAAAAAGAACAGACTTAGTAAAATAACTAGGATGCCATCGTTAAACATCGGATTTACGAAGTTTAAAATAGCACTTAAGATGACTGGCACGGTAGCACAATACGTAATAATTTTTAAACAATCAATCAAACGTAAAGAATAAAAACGTAATTTTGAATAGAGAGATGCACCGATAGCGGCAATCAGTAAGTCTAAAACTAAACCGATTAGAACAGGGTAGATAGCCACTAAAAAGACAATGAGTTTTGTCCACCAAGGGATTGCTGCTTCACTTAGCGCAGTCTTGATACTCTGAGCGTTAACGCCATCTAAGGTTCCTTTACTATAGGGGAAGATAAATTGGTCGGTGCCTAGAATTGATTCAGTTGCGCCTGAATTTGGTAAGGCGACTACAAATTCATCTTGTAAAAAAGCCAAACCAAACGCATTGCCAATTAAATCCTTTTGGACATCAGCGGCTGTACGCTTTCCATCTGGATCAAACGTAAAAATAATCGAGTCGGTTTGATAAATAAAGCCAGATTCTTTGGCCTTTGTTTGCAACGTGCCATTTTCAATAGAAAAGTCAGGCAACTTTTCTGCAATTTTTTGGCCATCTTGTTGCACCTCTTGTAGCACAGAAAAGACTTGTTTGGTAATAGGTAGTGCTAAAATAGCACTTAAAAAAACAGCATAGAGAATTACTTTCCAAAACGCCATTTTTTTCGCATGCCGTAATTCTGAAACTGAAAAAAAGGCCTGCTTAAATAATTGCAATGTATTCATTTATTTACTCCTCACATCATTCTTCTACAGGTCATTCTAGCGAATTTATGAGGGAAACACAAGGTAATCTCCCTATTTTGTAAAACTTTTCTTTTGGCAAGCAAACTATTTTGTAGAAAGCGGTTCACTCTGTTATCATAATAGTTGTATGAAAGACGTATGTTACATACTAAAAAATAGGGGGATTTAAAAAATGACTTACACATTACCAGAATTACCATATGCTTATGATGCATTAGAACCTTACATTGACGTGGAAACAATGCACTTACACCATGATAAACACCACAACACTTATGTGACTAACTTAAACGCAGCGATTGAAAAACATCCAGAATTAGGCGAAAAATCTGTAGAAGACCTAATTTCAGATATGAATGCTATTCCTGAAGATATCCGCACAGCCGTTCGTAACAATGGTGGCGGCCACGCAAACCATACATTCTTCTGGGAAATTATGGCATCAAATGCTGGTGGACAACCAACTGGCGCTATTAAAGAAGCAATCGATGAAACATTTGGCAGCTTTGATGAAATGAAAGCTGCTTTCAAAACAGCTGCAACTGGCCGCTTTGGTTCAGGTTGGGCTTGGTTAGTTGTGAATAACGGTAAATTAGAAATCACTTCTACACCAAACCAAGATTCACCATTAATGGATGGCCAAACACCTGTTTTAGGTCTTGACGTTTGGGAACATGCGTATTACTTAAAATATAAAAACGTTCGTCCAGATTACATTGAAGCATTCTGGAACGTTGTTAACTGGGATAAAGTAAACGAACTTTTTGCAGCAGCAAAATAAGTTTGCCAATTGTGAAGGAAAGAGTCAAATGACGGCTGTCATTTGACTCTTTCCTTTTACAAATCCAGGGTCGAAATAGTTGTTCGTTTATGGCATACTAAAGTAAGTAGGGAAAGATAACGGATACATAAAGAAGGAGCTAAAAAAATGAATGTTATGATGCAAAAAGTACACGGGTCAGAAAATGATTTCTTTTTATTGGATGAAACACAGTTTGAGCGTTCTTTAACCGCTGAGGAAATTGAGCAATTGCGCATCCAGTTATGTTCGCGGGAAACAGGATTATTGGCGGGAGCAGATGGGTTACTTTTGGTAGGAGAAGGGACTCACGGCACGTCCAATGCTAGAATGCGAGTGATTAACAGCGATGGTAGTGAAGCAAGCATGTGCGGGAACGGCTTGCGTACGGTTGCCCGTTATTTAGCTGAAAAAAACCAAGAAAAATCATTTACAGTTGAAACAATGTTTGCAGATTTGAAAGTACGTCAAGCCCCCAATTTAGCTGAAGAAGTAGCGACTTACCAAGTGGAAATTTCGCCAGTAAGTTTTGAAGCAGTCACTATCCCAATGCATTTAGGGGTCCAAACATTAATTGATGAAATCGTACCAGCCTTATCTAAAACCATTCGCTTTACAGCGGTAGCAGTGCCTAATCCGCACCTTGTAGCATTTGTGGATCACGAAACCTTAAATGGTCCAGAATTTGAACGAATCGCTACCTATGTAAATAATGAAAATCCATATTTTCCAGAAGGGATAAATGTGAGTTTTGTTGAAATTCTTGGCAAAAATCAACTATTTGTTCGAACGTATGAACGTGGTGTAGGTTTTACAAGTGCTTGTGGGACAGCTATGTGCGCAAGTAGTTTACTTTATACGTTATTGAAAGATGGTGTTTTTTATGAAGAAATAACCGTCAAAAATGCTGGAGGTATGGTGAAAACAGTCGTCCACGAAACGTCAGATGGCAGTTATTGGATGGAATTAATTGGGAATGCCACGATTACGCATTTGATTGAAGGATCACTGACTGATTTACTAAATGGTGCATTTGAGAAAATAACTATTACTGAAACGAATGAACAGAAACATTATCAAGAATTTCTGCAAACACTTTCTCAAAAATAACAATTGTTCCTTGATAAAGCGCTCTTTTATTTTACAATTGTGTTAAGTTCTTGTTCCAAAAAATAAAAAATATTGCTTGAATAAGCAAACTATGAGAAAATAAAGGGCATGAATTAAGAATTATTCTTAGATAAACGAGGAAGTGTCTTATGAAACTATGGAAAAAAGTAGTACTGGGCTTCTTGAGCGTCTTGCTAGTGGTAGTAGCTGGGGTATGTGCTTACGGGATTAAGATGTATTCAGATGCCAATTCAACAATTAATGGGATCTATCAATCAGTTAACCGTAAGTCCAATAAAGGAGCCACGGCCAATATTGATGCGCAAGAACCATTCTCTGTTCTTTTAATGGGGATTGACACAGGCGATTTAGGCCGAACAGAACAAGGTCGTTCAGATACTACAATGGTTGTAACCATCAACCCGAAAGAAAACAAGTCCACAATGATCAGTTTGGATAGAGATATTCTAACAGATATTGTTGGAAATGACACACAAGACAAATTGAACCATGCCTATGCATTTGGTGGCGCCGAAATGGCGATTAATACAGTCCAAGAATTACTGGATATTCCCATCCATCACTATGTATCCATCAATATGAAAGGGTTAAAAGACCTGATTGATTCGGTAGGCGGTATTGAAGTAGATAATACGATTGGTGAATTTACGTTGGACGGTATTACTGTTCCAGCAGGTAAAATCAAGTTAGATGGCACGACAGGTTTGGCTTATGCGCGGATGCGTCACGAAGATCCTGAAGGAGATGTGGGTCGTCAACGCCGCCAACGAGAAGTTGTTGAGAAAATTGTGCGCAAAGTCATGAGTTTTGACGGTGTTTCAAAATATCGAAAAATTCTTGATGCTGTTGAAGCCAATGTAAAAACAGACTTAACTTGGGATGACATGATGGACATCCAATCAAAATATTTGTCTGCCTTTAAAACAATTGACTCTGAACAATTACAAGGATACAGTGCAACTATTGATGATATTTATTATCAAGTCCTAGATCCAAATAGTTTATACAAAACACAAACAACACTTAGAAAACAACTTGGTTTAAAAGAACATGCTTCTGAACGTGAAAAAGATTTAGCCTTTTATAATCAGTTTAGCTATGCTGTTACAGATACTGCACTGATTGGTGAATCTGGTGATTCAAGTGCCAATAGCTCTACTAGTTCGAGTAGCACAGCGGACACCACAGCCGGTCAAACAGAATACAACGGCAATACGCAACAAGCAGCAGAAGGAGCCTACGATCCGAATACGTACGTTGACCCAAATACGTACACAGATCCAAACGCTTATGCTGATCCAAATACGTATGTGGATCCCAACGCACCACAATATTAATCTGTTAAACAAGCTCGAAAACTTCTATTTCTGATGGAAATAGAAGTTTTTTTCTTTTATTCTAGAAATTTTTTTCAGAAGGTGTTATAATTGGACTATACCAAAATAAACCGTAAGGAGCGTGTCAAAATGCAAATTATCCGTGTAGCAAATGCAGAAGAAGGCGGCAAAAAAGCGTTTGAATTAATTAAAGAAGGTATGAACAATGGTGCGAAAGTTTTAGGCTTAGCAACAGGTAGTACACCAGAAACATTATATAAAGAAATGACAGCAAGTGATATCGACTTTACAGAAATGACTTCTGTAAACTTAGATGAATATGTTGGTTTAGGTGGCGAAGATGAGCAAAGTTACCGTTATTTCATGAACAAACACTTATTCGACAAAAAACCATTTAAAGAAACATTTGTACCAAATGGTAAAGCAGAAGATTTAGATGCTGCTTCCGCAGAATATGAAAAAATTATCGATGCACATCCAGTAGATATCCAAATCTTAGGTATTGGTCAAAATGGACACATTGGTTTCAACGAACCAGGCACACCTCTAGATAGCTTAACACATGTCGTTGAGTTGACTGAATCAACAATCAACGCAAACAAACGTTATTTTGACAAAGTAGAAGATGTCCCAACACGTGCTGTTTCTATGGGGATTGGCTCAATCATGAAAGGTAAAAAAATGATTTTAATGGCTTATGGCGAAGCAAAAGCAGAGGCCATTAAAGGAATGATTGACGGACCAGTAACAACAGACATGCCAGCAAGTGCATTACAAAACCATCAAGATGTTGTTGTAATCATTGATGATGCAGCTGCAAGTAAATTATAATCGTTGATGAAAAAGAACTTGAAACATAAGGATTTCCTTATGTTTCAAGTTCTTTTTTTGTTATACTGGAAGTAATAGAAGAAGAGGTGAAAAGGATGTTACAGCTAACAATTCCAGAAATTATTTTACGGTTAGTCCTAGCGATGGTGATGGGTGGCGCAATTGGTTTTGAAAGACAATATAAGAATCGCCCAGCAGGGATGCGCACTCACATTTTAGTTTGTATGGGCGCGGCTATTATTGCGTTAATTCAGTCGCAAATTGCAATCAATGCATTGAAAGATGCGTTAGCTAATCCGGCTTTGACGGGGGTCATTCGTTCAGATCAAGCAAGGTTGATTGCACAAGTTGTAAGTGGAATCGGCTTTTTAGGTGCTGGAACCATCATTGTAACGAAACAAAGTGTCACCGGATTGACGACAGCAGCGTCACTATGGACCGTTGCTGGTTTAGGGATCGCGGTGGGCATGGGCTACTATACGATTGCCTTAACAAGTTTTATCGGTGTATTATTTGCCTTAACCATTGTCAAACGAATTATTCACGTACCAACAATCAAAAAATTAGAAATTCGCTATCAACATAAACAAGAAACCAAAGAATTTATTAATCAGTATTTTGAAGAAAAACATATTGAAATTTATGATGTGAATTTCAATGTTTCTTGGGTGGATGATACAAAAATCTATACGAATATCTATACTATTGATTTGCCTAAAGGCCTAACGTATGCCGATGTTATCGAAGATCTATCTGTTTCAAATAATGTAACAAAATTACGATTGATTAATGTGTAGAAACATCTATTTATAATTAATGACAACCGCTATAAGTTAAAATGCTTATGGCGGTTTTCTTCTAGGGCCTAGGACTGATTTTTTAAGTTTAATATTTCAAAAAGATTACAAAAGAGTTATGATTGTATTACGAGTTAGAAAGAAAGGTGATATGTAAGATGAATAAAAAAAATAAATTTCTTAGTATTATTGTTGTTGTCGTTGTGATTATTGGTGCATTTGTGATGAAAGCTTATAATCAATTGATTACTTTAGATAATAAAGTCGAAGCAGAATGGTCACAAGTAGAGAATGTAATGCAAAGACGGGCTGATTTAATTCCGAATCTTGTCAGTAGTGTTCAAGGCAGTATGACTCAAGAAAAAGAAGTTTTAAAAGAAATAACGGAAGCACGTAAAGCATACGCAGGAGCAAAATCTTCTTCTGAAAAAGGGCAAGCAAATGAGCAAATTGAAAAAGGATTAGGTAATTTTGTTACAGTATTGAATGAAGATTACCCAAAGTTAGCTTCTTCTGAAAATGTCAAAACCTTAATGACTCAATTAGAAGGATCTGAAAATCGAATTTCTGTTGAACGCCGTAACTATATACAAGCTGTTGAAACATATAACCAACAGATTTCAAAATTCCCTGATAAAATAATTGCAAAACTTTTAGGATTTGAGAAGAAAACTAACTATGTTGCGACAGAGCAGGGAAAAGAAGTGCCACAAGTGGAATTTAAATAAAAAATTTGTAGAAAATTTGGGTTAAAAAGAAAGAAGTGAGGAAGGTTGGATAAAAAAGTCGAAAAAATTCAAGAAAAAGTTCGTTTGTTTTATAAAAAGCATCAGCGGAATACAACGATTGTTGTGGTAATTAGTTTAAGTATGATTTTAATATTAGGAATGGCTGCTTGGTATGAAGGAAAGGGAATCTCCTATGAAGCAAAACAAACTGCACTGAGAGAGAAGCAACATGCCTTACAAAAAAAGAGAGACGATATTTTAGCAGGGAAAATGACTGAAGCGTCAACCCAGACAACAATAAATAACTTTTCTAAACAAGAAATAACTGGTGAAAATGAATTAGTGACAATTACTGGAACGAATGGGCAGTTGAACATTAATGATGCTAATATCTATGTTTCAGATAATGCAGGTATTGTCTCAAATCAACTTAAACAGAAAATGTTTCAATTGAATCAACAATTGTTGGAAAATGCGAATGGCGCACAATTTATGCTTATTACCGTTCCTGCGTTACCTAGTGGGGAATCTGTTGAATCTTACAGCAATAAGATTGCTAATCAATTAGGTGTAGGGGATCGTGAAAAAAATAATGGTGTGGTTTTTCTAATGGCAATTGAGGATCGCGAGTCTCGCTTAGAAGTTGGATATGGCTTAGAGAGTATTTTAACGGATAGCTATGCGGATGATATTATTAATAATGAAGAAGTAAAAGAGGCTTTTAGAGACGAGGATTATAATACAGGTCTCAATAAAATTATTGATCAAGTATCGGCTGCAATCAATTCAAAAACCGCACAAGTGGATAATGAATTAACAAATATACAAACAGAGTTAAACACTAATACAACGAAAAGAAATGTTCTTTTAATGGCAAGTATTGCTGGGATGCTCAGTTGTGCTGTTTATATTTTACAAATTTTAAGAACAAGAAAACTTGTTAAAAAAATGTATCAAGATTATTTGAATTGTTTACCAACAAAGGCTGTCCTAAATAACTCAGAACAGACAAAGGAAGTATTAAATAAGATGAAAAAGACTTCTTTTTATTGTTTATATCTTAATGGAGCAACGTTATTTGCCACAAAAGGGAAAATAAGACGTGCCACTAAGCGTGGTTCTTTACTAAGTATATATCCAAATGCAAAAAAACAATCTTTTGGGCGTTTATTAGTAGGAGATACTTTATATAGTTATGATGGTAGTGTTTTGACGTATGCTTATTTAAACTCACAATACAATCCGTCTAATCATAGTAGTTCTGGTAGCGGCAGTGGTGGTTCATTCGGTGGCGGCTCATTCGGCGGTGGCGGCGCCTCAGGAAGTTGGTAAAATAAAAAGCTAGAAACGTTGATCGTTTCTAGCTTTTTGCTATTTATCTAAACCGTAAAGATAGTCATCATCTTTCATGGCTTCAACTGTTCCTAGTAAATAGCCATTTCCTACTTGGGAGAAGAAGTCATGGTTGCTAGTTCCTGTCGAAATACCATTCATTACAATCGGGTTCACATCATTGGCTGTATCCGCAAATAAGGGATCCATACCTAAGTTCATTAAAGCTTTGTTGGCGTTGTAACGTAAAAAGGTTTTTACTTCTTCGGTCCAACCTAAGTCATCATATAATTCTTCTGTATAACGTTCTTCGTTTTCGTACAATTCGTAAAGTAAATTATACATCCAGTCTTTTAGTTTATCTTGCTCATCTTCTGGTAATTCATTAAATCCTAATTGGAATTTATAGCCAATATACGTGCCGTGCACTGATTCATCACGGATAATCAATTTAATAATTTCAGCGACGTTCGCTAGTTTATTGTTTCCTAAATAGTAAAGAGGAGTGTAAAACCCAGAATAGAATAAAAACGTTTCTAAAAATACACTAGCAATTTTTTTCTCTAACGGAGTACCGTTTTTATAAATTTCGTTAATCCGTTCTGCTTTATATTGCAGATGTTTGTTGGTATTTGTCCACTCAAAAATATCATCAATCTCTTTTTTTGTATTTAATGTACTGAAGATAGAAGAATAACTTTTGGCATGGACAGATTCCATGAATTGGATGTTATTTAAGACGGCTTCTTCATGAGGCGTCCGCACATCATTTCTCAGTTGATCCATGCCGCTTTCTGATTGAACAGTATCTAATAAAGTTAAACCGCCAAAAACGTAGCCGACAGTAGTTTTTTCTAAATCGGAAAGAGTCCGCCAATCATCTAAGTCATTGGATAACGGAATCCGTGTATCTAACCAAAATTGTTCGGTTAATTTTTCCCAAGTGGATTTATCAATGACGTCTTCAATGGCGTTCCAGTTAATTGCTTCATAATACGTTGCCATGGTTATTCCTCCTGTATGCTGGGACAGCAGTCTGTTTGACTAGTTGTCTCGTTTCTTCGCTTAAAACGTTCTACAGAGTCCAAATAGGAGCGTGCAGCCGTTCTTCTTTGTCCAGTATATCTGAAAATGTCCTGTTTAAAAAGAGAACATTCCTAAAAAATAAGACGCTCAAGCAGAACGCCTTATTTAAGTGCTTTTCATTAAATCACGCAAGACTCACATTGATTGCTGCCAATTTCTTCAGCATCATCTGTAAATGTACGAATATAGTAAATTGATTTAATCCCTTTGTTGAACGCATAATGACGTAAAATGTTCAAGTCACGGGTTGTTTGTTTTGGTGTTTCTTTCCATTCATACAAGCCTTCAGGGATTTCTGAACGCATAAACAAGGTTAAACTCATTCCTTGATCAACGTGTTGTTGCGCTGTTGCGTAGACATCAATTACTTTGCGCATATCCATGTCGTAAGCAGAAGTATAGTAAGGGATTGTATCATTAGCTAAATAAGGCGCTGGATAGTAAATCTTACCAATTTTCTTCTCTTGACGTTCTTCAATCATGCGAGTAATTGGATGAATGCTGGCACTAGTATCATTAATATATGAAATTGAACCATTTGGCGCTACGGCTAAACGATTTTGATGATAAAGACCATCTTTTTTCACAGCATCGCGTAACGCAGCCCAATCTTCAGCCGTTGGAATCTGAATGTCTTTAAAAATTTCTTTCACTTTATCAAATTTTGGTGTAAAGTTGCCTTCAATATATTTATCGAAGTAAGCACCAGAAGCATAATTTGATTTTTCAAAATTATGGAAGACTTGGTTACGTTCTTTCGCAATTTGGTTACTTTCCATTAAAGTCCAGTAATTTAATAACATGAAATAAATGTCTGTAAAGTCTAATGATTCTTCAGAGCCGTATTCCATATGATTTTTAGCGAAGAAGGTGTGTAAGCCCATTGCGCCTAGTCCGATTGTATGGCTTAAACGATTTCCATTTTGGATAGTTGGCACGACATCAATTTCAGAAGCATCTGTTACAAAAGTTAACGCACGCGTCATAGCGCGGACAGATTTTCCAAAGTCAGGACTTTCCATTAAATTAACAATGTTAGTTGAACCTAAGTTACAACTAATATCTGTTCCTAAAACTTCATATTCTTGTTTCCCATTAATAACAGAAGGCGTTTGAACTTGAAGAATTTCAGAACATAAGTTACTCATGATAATCTTGCCATCAATCGGATTGTTTTTGTTAGCTGTATCAATATTGATGATATAAGGATAGCCAGATTCTTGTTGTAATTTAGAAATTTCATTTTCTAAGTCACGGGCTTTAATTTTACGTTTACGTATGTTTGGATTGGCCACTAGGTTATCATATTCTTTGGTAATATCTACATAGGAATAAGGCACACCATATTCACGTTCCACACTATAAGGACTAAATAAATACATATCTTCGTTGTTACGTGTTAATTCGTAAAATTTATCTGGAACAATAACACCAAGAGACAACGTTTTTACACGGATTTTTTCATCAGCGTTTTCTTTTTTAGCAGATAAGAACATTTCAATATCTGGATGGAAGACATTTAGATAAACCACACCAGCACCTTGACGTTGACCTAGTTGGTTAGAGTAGCTAAAGCTATCTTCAAATAATTTCATAACAGGGACAACACCACTTGCTGCGCCATCATAACCTTTGATTGGTGCGCCCGCTTCACGTAAGTTGGAAAGAGTAATTCCTACGCCGCCGCCGATTCGTGATAATTGAAGGGCAGAATTAATTGAACGCCCAATGCTGTTCATATCATCTGTTACTTGAACTAAGAAACAAGAAACCAATTCACCTCGACGTTTACGCCCAGCGTTTAAGAAAGAAGGTGTGGCTGGTTGATACCGTTGATGGATCATTTCATCCGCCAATGTTAAAGCCAACTCTTCATCGCCATCCGCAAAATACAAGGCATTAAAGGCAACCCGATCTTCATATGTTTCTAAATACTCTGTTCCGGCGTTGTTCTTTAAAGCGTATTGAGAATAAAATTTATAAGCCGCCATGAAAGACTTGAATTGGAAATGTTGTTCATCTAAGAAAGCATATAATTTTTCAATAAAGTCCATTGAATATTTTTCGATGAATTCAGTTTCAATAAAATCTTCTTTCATTAAAAAGTTGATTTTTTCTTCAGCAGAGCTGAATTTACGTGTATTCGGTTCTACATTTTCTTTAAAGAAGGCTGCGAGTGCTTCTTTATCTTTATTTAAAGGGATTTGACCATCAACAGGACGGTTAATCTCGTTATTCAGTTTGAAATAGCTGACATCTTTAATTTCTTTTAGACTCAATTTCTTCCACTACTTTCTTAAAGGTCTCCACGTCTTCGTCTGTTCCGCTAAACTCAAAGGAGTATAGAAGCGGAACGTGATAATCGCGGGCAATATCTTTGGCAGTATAGACAAATAATTCAGCAAAATTACGGTTGCCCCCACCAGCTACACCAACTAACAGTTCTTGGTTACTTTTATAATCAAGAAAGTCATTCACTACCTCTGTAATTTCTGCATCATAGGTAGGAATGACAAGAATAAAAGGCTCATTTATTTCAAAAAAAGGATTCGCTGGCTCAAGTTCATAAGCAGGCAAATCCAATTTTTTAATAAAGCGCCTTGTTTGACCGGTGACTGAAAAATAAACAAGTTTCATCTTAGCTTGCCAATCGTTTTAATTGGTCTGGACGGAAGCCAACAACGGTTGTTGCTTCAGATGTGATTACCGGTACGCTTTGGAACCCTTGTTCTTTTAACCAGTCGATAGCATCTGGTTGTGCGTCGATATTGATTTCTTCAAAAGCGATGTTATTTTCACTTAGGAAACGTTTCGCCATTTTACATTGGATACAGTTATTTTTTGAAAAGATTTTTACGTTCATTGAAAGTTCCTCCTCTTTTTTTCTACATAGACTAGTATAAATCTATGTAGAAAAAAGTCAACACTTTAACACTATATATTGTGGTGCGTTTTTCTCATAATACTAGTTTTTGTGTTTTTGAAAGAAAAATGAAAACACGTGAATCCTCGTTTTTGGGAGAAAAAACACATTGGTCAGTGTTTGACAAACAAAAAAATTAAAATTTTGAAAGAGAACATTTAGTGAAAAAACACTAAATATTGTGTTGACATTTGAGTTAGGCACAAGAAGAAAAAATAAGCGGATTTGTTATTGAATGAGTGGAATTTTATAGTAGCTAGTAACATAAAAAACAAGTGCTGCCTTTTTTTCAAAAATAGTAACCTGAAAAAAGTGTCTCTATATAGAAGGAAAATAGAAGAAAACAGGAGATACATCCAGAAATTCATTGACTTTCCGTGTAAGCAAGCGTATTCTTTTAATTGAGAACGATT
>OKHK01000171.1_pt1 | contig 11962 bp, 10 predicted proteins | sample 1613011 | NCBI WGS metagenome assembly OKHK01 (sample SAMN04436831, study PRJEB24849) | human gut metagenome | biome: human gut; feature: NICU; material: stool | host: Homo sapiens | place: USA: Saint Louis, MO | collected 2011-08-09
AGTATAGAATAATAAAGTTTACATAAGTAAATTAATTAATCTTAACATCCTAATTAATTATACTATTGAACTTAAATCATAGCAATTTTAAACAAAAAGCAAACTTTTTAAACAAAAAGAAAATATAGTAAAATATAAATTGACTATTAGTCAGAAAGGAATATAATAGAAATATAAAATGACTGATAGTCATAAAGGAGGAAGAAATGACGAGGGATAAAAGTGGAAGCAGTAAAGTAGGGGAAAAGAAAAGAAAAAAAGAAACAGAACTATTTTCTGCTGCATATGAACTGTTTACTACAAAAGGCACACAGAATACAGCAATAGATGACATAGTTAAGAGAGCTGGGGTAGCAAAAGGAACATTTTATCTATACTTTAAAGATAAGTATGACATAATCAATAGGCTTATACTTCAAAAAAGTTCTCAAGTTATAAAAGAAGCAGTAGAAAAAACTGAAGAACAAAAATTAGATAGGTTTGAAGACAGAACATTATTTTTTATTGACTATGTTATTAATTACTTTAAAGAAAATAAACTTATGCTAAAGCTAATTAATAAAAATTTCTCCTGGGGACTATTCAGAAGAGCATTAAGAAATCCAGAGCAATATAAGGAAATGGAGGGGATAGTAGAAATCTTTATAGGAAATCTAGTTGAAAAAAATATGAATTTAGATGAAGCGGAATTGACATTGTTCATGATATTTGAGTTAGTAGGTAGTGTTTGTTATAGCTCTATAATTTTAGAAGAACCTACAACTATAGATGAAATTAAGCCAATTCTCTTTAAGAAAGTTTTAGCTATGATAAGTTACTAAAAACAAAGGGGATGTTAAGGGTGAATAGAATTAGTAAGTTTATTGCAGATCATGCTAAATCAGTCATAGTAGTTTCATTACTTTTATTAATCCCATCAGTGATAGGTTTCATAAATACAAGAGTAAATTATGACTTATTAAGTTATTTACCTCAGAACTTAGATTCAACAAAGGGAGAGGACATCTTGGACAAAACTTATTCCGATGCGTCAATAGGTATTGTAATAGTAGAAGGAATGGAGAATAAAGATATTAACATTTTAAAAGATAAAATTGAAGAGGTGGATGGTGTTACTACAACGTTAGGCTTAACAGATGTGTTAGATGAAAGTATCCCTAAGGATATTTTACCTGATGAGATAAAAAATCAACTTTATAATGAAGATTCAACAATGTTTGTTATAAAATTTGATGGGGCACCAGGATCCGATTCAACTATAAATGGTATTTCTAAAGTAAAGAAAATATTAAATAAGCAATGTTTTCTTAGTGGAATGTCTGCAATTATGGAGGATACAAAAGAGCTTGCCGAACATGAAGCTCCATTTTACGTTTTAATTGCAGTGGCATTATCAATTGTAGTTTTATTAATTTCAATGGAATCTACAGTTGTACCAATTATATTCTTAGTTTCAATAGGGATAGGTATTGTATATAATTTAGGCACTAACCTATTTCTAGGTGAAATATCTTATATAACTAAAGCACTAGCAGCAGTACTTCAATTAGGGGTAACTATGGATTACTCTATATTCTTGATGCATAGATATGATGAAGAAAGAGGTAAGTGGAGTACTAAAGAGGAGGCCATGACTCAAGCTATAAAAGCAACAATGACTTCTATATCAGGAAGTTCCCTTACAACAATAGCTGGATTCTTAGCTCTTTGTACAATGGACTTAGCATTGGGTAAAGATATAGGTCTTGTTATGGCAAAAGGGGTTGTAATTGGTGTAATATGTGCAATTACAATATTACCTGCATTTGTTTTGGTTTTCGATAAAGCAATTCATAAATTCAAGCATAAAACAATAATTCCAGAGTTTAAAAAGGTATCAACCTTAGTAACAAAGCATTATAAAGCATTTATAGTAGCATTTCTTGTAATAATGCTTCCAGCATTTTTTGGACAAGCAAATGCAAAGGTATATTATAACCTAGATGAAACATTAAAACCTGATATGTCTTCAATAGTTGCTCTTAACAAGATGAAGGATAATTTTAATATGACATCTACACATTTTATAATAGTTAAAGATGATATTAAGAGTTATAAGATGAAAGAGATGACAGATAGAATAGAAAATTTAGAAGGTGTAACTACAGTATTATCCTATGATAAATTTATTGGACCTAATGTTCCAGAAGATTTTATTCCAAGAGATATAAAAGAAATATTTAAACAAGGTGGATATAATCTTTTGTTAGTTAATTCAGAGTATAAATCTGCATCAGACGAACTTAACAATCAAATTATAGAGATGACAGATATAGTTAAGAGCTATGATAAAGATGCAATGGTAACAGGAGAAGGTGCATTAACTAAAGATTTAACTACAATTGCAGATCAAGATTTTAAGAATGTATCAGTTGCATCTATAGCAGCTATATTTGTAATTATTTTAATTGTATTTAAATCAGTGTCAATACCAGTTTTACTAGTTTCTGCAATAGAATTTGCAATATTTATAAATATGGGTATTCCATACTACACAGGAACAGTTATTCCATTTGTAGCCAGTATAGTAATAGGAACTATTCAATTAGGGGCTACAGTTGACTATGCTATTTTATTAACTTCTAGATTTAGGGAAGAAATCAGAAATGGATATGAAAAGAAAGAAGCAATGAGAATAGCAGTCCAAGAGTCAGCGAAGTCTATAGTAACAAGTGGATTAACATTTTTTGGAGCTACAGGTGGTGTAGCATTAGTATCTGATATGGCATTAATTAAGAGCTTATGCTTCTTAATGGCTAGGGGAGCAATTATTAGTATGATGGTTATAATATTTGTTTTACCTGCACTGTTATTAGTAAGTGAAGGCATTATTAATAAGACAACAAAAGGTTGGAAAATTAATAAACTTGACTCTATAGAGCCAAAGAAAGTTGCTATGTAGGGAGGAATTAAATATGAGAAAAGCAATGTCTAAGAAGGTTGTTGCATTAGTAGTGGCAGCAACAATAATGAGTACAACAGTAGTACCAGCAGTAGAAATAAAAAAGGATGAGTCTGTATTTGTAAATTTAAGTTCAGATGGAAAATTAGAAAAGAGTACAGTATCTAATTGGATACATTCAAGCGAGTCAAATTTAGAAGTTAAAGATAAATCTTCTTTAAGTGATATAAAAAATGTAAAGACTGATGATGAACCAGTTAAAGATGGTGAAAATTTAACTTGGAAGGTAGAGGGCAGTGATATATATTATCAAGGAAAAACTGACAAAGAGTTACCCTTAGATGTAAGTATAAAGTATTCATTAGATGGAGAAGAAATTAAAGCAGAAGATTTAGCAGGAAAAACAGGTAGGGTTAAAATTGAACTAGAAATAAAGAATAAGATTTATAAAGAGACAAGCATAAATGGTAAAACTAGAAAGATATATACACCTTTTACAACAGCATCTTCTATTATATTGCCAGTAGATAAGTTTAAGAATGTTAAAAGTGATGGTGGTGTAACAATTTCTGAAGGAAATAATAATATAATTGGCTTTGTTGCATTTCCAGGTTTACAAGAAAGTCTAGGAATAGATAATCTAGATATTGGAGTAGATTTAAAGGATAAATTAGTTGTAGAAGCAGATGTAGATAATTTTGAAATGGGTCCAATAATGATAACTGCAACACCTGAACTACCAGATTTAAGCGCACTAGACAAGGCTAACTCTATTGATGAGTTAAAAGATTCCTTGAATCAATTAAAGGATGGTAGTGATAAGTTATTAGATGGAACTGGAAAGTTAAAAGATGGAATAGACCTAGCAAAGACAAAACTTATTTCAGCTAGTAATTTGTTGAAAACTCAAAGCTTACAAGAGAAGATGTCTTTAATAACTAATGAAGATAAGACTGAAAGAGCTAGAAAATTAATAAAGGATGCATATTTTGCTAAAGATATAGATTTTCATCAAGCAAATGTGTTGATTTCTATGTTAGATGCTGAAAATGTTAATAAAGCTATGACCTTAATGGAAGACTATCAAAGGCTTGCAACTAAAGAGAATAAGGAACTATTATCATCCACTCTAAATATGATAGAAGATTTAGAAAAGGATAATAATTTTACTAGATTAATGTCAGATATAATTAAGACAAAAGATGGATATGATAGCATTGACAAAACTACAAAGATAAAGTTACAACAACTTTTATCTCAAGTAAATCCTACAAATATAAAGGCTGTACAAGGATTACTAGTAGATGTTAATGTTGCTAAAACAGCTACATCTCCTATTATAGAAGAGATAAGTAGAGAGATAAAGAGCGCAGGTGGAACATCAAATTACCTTTATGGGTTAAATAAGAATTTAAAAACAGCATCATCACTTATAGATAGTTCTAGCAAATTAGAAAGCTTGCAAGGAGATATGACAGCATATGCATCATCTTATATGATCCTAAAAGCTCAGCTAGCAGCCGCTGCATCACAAGGTGGAGAAACAGGATTTGCCCAAAAGAAAGAGGAATTAAAGTATATGATTAATGCTGTATATTCTCAAAGTAGTACAGAAGCTGCAAAATCATTAATTAACTATATTGATAGTTTAAATATATCTTCTGTAAGTTCTAATGCTTTAGCACAAGATGGGGCAAAAATTAATGAATATAATTCAACACTACCGTCTCTTGTTCAGGGAGTAAAGTCTATGGAGAATATGAAACCATTAATAGATACTGCAAGTAATGTACTTTCAAATCAAGAGAATGTTAATGCTCTAGGTAAATTCTTTAATGATATTAATGACCCAACAACTCAAGGACTAATTAAGTCCTTCGGGGAGGGAATAATGAGCTTATCGGATGAAGATTTGTCTGCAATAGGAGAAACATTAAATAATATAAATAATTTAGCAAAGGATTTGGAAACCAATAAGTCTAATATTGAAAATATAACTGCATTAGTAAGTGGATTAAGTAATAATACTGAATTAAAAAATAATCTGGTTAAGTTTAAAGCTGATATAGAAAGCTCTAGTGAATTGATTTCAGAATTAGAGGGACTATTAAAAGATACAAAGCCTAGCGATGTTGAAAAAATTAGAAGCTTATCTTCACAATTAATGTCTATGCAAAATGATTTAAAAAATAGTGAGGATATATTAAGAATTACTAATGATGCATTAAGGAGTGGTAATGTATTTCAAGCAAGAAATTTAATTTCTGCACTACCATCACTAGAAAAAGGAATAAGTGAATTATCTACAGGAAGTAAAGAATTAAGTGATGGAATGAAGACTTTCCATGATGATGGAATAAATAAGTTATATACAGAAGGTAATAATACTATATCTTCAATAGATGATGTAATTGCAGCAAAGGATGAATTGGTTAAAGCTTCAAAAGAATTTTCTTCATTTACAGGTAAGGGAGAAGAGATGGATGGAAGTGTTAAGTTCATTATGAAGACAGATGAAGTAAAGATAGAAGATAAAGCAAAAGAAGAAAAAAAGGAAGTTAAGGAAGAAAAGAAGGGCTTTTTTGCATGGCTTAAGAGCTTAATATTTGGGGAGGATTAGTAAAAAAGAAGTTCGCAAAGCGAACTTCTTTTTTTGCTATTTTTTAGTACCATCCTGTTTAAATAAAGAACCAATTCTTGGAGTACCATCAAATAATCCTATTATAAATAAGGTATGAAAGAAACCACCTGTTAATGTGATTTCACTTATAAATTTACTTAATACTGTAGCATCAGTAGCTTCAACTTTAAGATTATATATGCCAGGAGATAGTAGATAATATCCTGTTGTCTCTAAATATTCAACACCATTGAATAGAGTATCACCATTTGGTAAAGATAATGTTAGTAGAGGTGAATCAGGTGATAAATTAATGAACCTTAAATAAGATTCATTAGCCGAACTTGTTGGAGTACCATCTTTTAGTTTTAATAATTGCAATGTACTTTCGAGTAATACAACGCAAAGTGTTGATGTTGAATTAGGCTCTATATCTATGGTTTCAGTATATATAGGATTGTCATAGGTACCTGCTTTATATATTTGAATTTCGTTATTTCCAGGATTAATATTGTAATATTGAGTTATATTGCTGAAACCTATATTCATAGCAATTGGGTTACCATTGCTATAAATATCAATATTATTTGCACCAGGTGCAGCGTGCAACAATCTAATTGTAGAGGTTATTCTAGGAAGAAATTCATTAAACATAATCATAACCTTTCACCTACTTTTTACAATAACGCATTGTTATTTTTATAATACGTCTTACTATTAATTTAGCTATTGGTGAGGGAATATTATAGGCTTCAAGTAAAGATAATATTCCTGGACAGTCATTTTCAATTTCTTTATATAGCTTATTAATATCATCATCTTTACAACATCTAATTAAATCAATATCTTCATCAACGTCTAAATTTAAGCTTCTTAGTAACTCAGCTGGATTTTTAACGTTAGCGTTAGTGGTGGTATTGTTATTAATATTATTAGTAGATGTATTAGGTGTAGTATTTGATGTATTAGTAGTATTTAGGTTTGCGTTATTGTAAGAATACAAAGTATCTGAACTAGTATCACCAGGATACTGAATACTTAAATCCTTGTTTTGAGGAGAGTTAGGGCTATTAATAAGATTTGGTGTATAGCCTGAATTATTAGTATAACTTGGGTTAGTACCAGTACCTTGACTTTGTGAATTCATGGTGTTCATATTATTAGCATTATAGTTTGAAGAAGGTAATCCACCAGCATAGCTATTAGTACTAGTACCTTGATTTGATGTGTTTGTATTATTCATAGTACTGTTGTCAGTGCTATTATATGGTGGATTATTATAGCCCATGCCACTTGGGTTAGTATTAATTCCTTGGTTACTAGGAGTATTGGTATTGTTTTTAGATTGATTATTGTTGTAATTAGCAGATAGTGGTTCACCATAGCCCATGCTGCTAGGATTGGTATCTATTGCTTGACTAGGTAATTGCCATGTGTTAATAGGAGTATTATATCCCATATTATTCTGATTAGGATATAAATTAGGTTGCTGTGTTTGCTGGTTCATATTTGGATTAACTCCCAATTTAGGAAGATTTAACTGAGAATTCATTTGAGGTGTCATAATCATACTATTAGGAATATTATTAACTGATGAGCCATCAAACAAATTCTGAGGAGTCCATCCAATTAGTGGGGAAGGTGAAGTAAAAGGTATAAAGTTTAGGTCATCGTCTGATTTTCTATAACTGGATGGCATATATTTTTCATCAGGTTTCATTTCTTACCTCCAAAAGAATGTTTAATATAATTATATGACTTAAAAAGTCACTTGTTACCTTAAATATTATGAGTTTGTAACCTTTCATAGAACAGAGAACCTAAATATAGATTTTTGAATAAGATATAGTGGAGGAGATGCATATGAATGAAAAAGTGGTTAACTTTCATGATATATTAATGGGAGTAGACGCTAAGGTGGAAATCTTAGGAGGGGTTAAGATTAGGGCGGTAAATTTTGATAATGCAGCGACAACTCCGCCATTTAAATGTGTTTTAGATTCTATTATTAATTTAAGTGAGTATTATGGGTCCATAGGCAGAGGTGCAGGACAAAAAGCTGAGGTTACAACTAGGATATATAGCAAAACTAGAGAATACCTATTGGATTTTTTTAATATAAAAGATAAAGAAAGGTATACGGTAATATATGTAAGTAATGCAACAGATGGTATTAATACTTTGGCAAGAGTTTTAATTAAAGATAAAAATGATGTTGTTATATCTACAAGAATGGAGCATCACTCTAACGATTTACCATGGAGAAGACAGTGTAAGGTAGACTACATTGAAGTAGATGAACGTGGTAGGTTGAAAATTAATGAGTTAGAAGAAAAGCTTATAAAATATAAGGGTAGAGTAAAGTATGTTACAGTAACTGGAGCTTCAAACGTAACAGGATATATAAATGATATTCATAAAATTGCACAAATTGTCCATAAATATAAAGCAAAAATAATAGTTGATGGAGCACAATTAGTTCCTCATATTAGGGTGGATATGAGTGGAAAAGAGAAAGATGAAAGTATCGATTTTTTAGTTTTTTCAGGTCATAAATTATATGCACCATTTGGTTCTGGTGTAATTGTTGGATTGAAGGATGAGTTTGAAGAAAAAGTTCCAGATAATGAAGGCGGAGGGACTGTAAATATAGTATTAGATAATTCTATAGAATATTTATCTCCCCCAGAAAAAGATGAAGCAGGGTCTCCAAATTATTTTGGAGTAGTAGCAATTACAAAAGCGTTAGAAGAACTTGATAAAATTGGTTTTGATAATATAAAGAATCATGAAATTCAGCTAAGAGATAAGTTGATATGTGGATTGTGCTCTATACCAAGAGTTAAGACCTATGGGGATATAGTAAATAGGGAAGATCGACTGGGTATTGGGGTATTTAATATAGATTCCATATATCATCAAAAGGTTGCAGAGAAACTAGCAAAACATTATGGTATATCAGTAAGACAAGGTTGGTTCTGTGCGCATCCTTATTGTAGAAGACTAATGAATATAAGTGAAAAAGATACTTTGATGTTAATGAATAATAAAGGAATGCCAGGAATGATAAGAGCAAGTTTTGGAATATATAATGATATTAGTGAAGTTGATTATTTTCTAAATGCAGTAGAAGATATTTCTATGAAAAAATAGAAACTAAAACTTTTTTGGGGGAGGATTATGACAAGGAAATGTGAGAGGTGTTCGTATGATATTAGTATCACCCAGATATTAGAACAAGAAAAAGTTAATGAGATCATATGTCCTAACTGTGGTAGGAAACTAGTGGCTACAGATTTAAGTAAATTTGTAACTCTAAGCTTTTTTTTGATGATTTCTGTAATCTTTTGGATACTCCCCTTAAAAAGTATAATTAAATTATGTATTCAAATTATATGGGCTATAATTTCGGCATATTACTTGCCGGTGTTTTTATATATTTATAAAGAAAAAGAAGAAGAGGATTGATAAATCCTCTTCAAATTATATGTGGTATTTATTTAGTAAAAACTTTATATTGTGGAACATTGTTAGTTCTGTATAAAGTAGGAACACCATTTAATAAAGGCATAAAGTACTCATAAGCTTCTTCTGTTACTCCATTACCTTTTTCATTTATCCATTCTTTAGGGAAGTATTTAACATTGTTAGCTATTTTATTTGCTTCTACTAAAAAGAATGAAGTTGAGTAAGGAGAATTGCTTTCTCTCTTTATTGCTACCATGTACCCATTATGTCCATCAGCAGCATATTTTAAAGCTTCATATCCAGCATTAAATGCTTCATCAATATCTATTTGAGATGCACAGTGCATTGCACATCTTTGTAGAACTCCTAATTCTAAAGCTTTAACTCTTGTTGTTATTCCAGCATCAAGTATTAATTGTCTTAAGTGTTGTCCAACTCCACCAAGTTGAGAGTGACCAAAATTATCTTGAGAAATTACGTTCATTTCTGATAAAAATCTTCCATCCTCTGTTTTTAGACCTTCAGAAGCAACTATAAATACTTGATTTTGTTCCTTAAACTTCGCTCTTACATCACATAAGAAGTCTTCAACATTAAAAGCTTTTTCTGGAAGATAAATAAAATCTGCTACAGGTTTACCGTTATATCTAGCTGTACAAGCAGAAGCTGCTAGCCATCCAGTATCTCTACCCATAGTTTCAACTATAAATATACCATTATTTATGTATACAGAAGAATCTAAATATGTTTCTAAAACAGCTGTAGAAATAAAGTTTGCTGCACTACCAAATCCAGGAGTATGGTCGGTATACATTAAATCATTATCTATTGTTTTAGGAATACCTATAAAGTTTATATCTAGTCCATTTTCTTTAGCGTATTTTCCAAGTTTAGCTGTAGTATCCATAGAATCATTTCCGCCAACATAAAAAAAGGCTTTTATATCTAAACTCTTTAAAATATCTAAAAGTCTGTCGTATTCTTCAGTAGATTCCTCTAAGTTTTTCATCTTATATCTACAAGAACCTAATCCAGAAGATGGAGTAAGTCTAAATGTATCTATATCTTCAGAAGATATTTGGGATAAATCAATAATGTTTTTATTTAAAATTCCTTCAATTCCGTTTAATCCACCATAAACTTTATCGAATATCTTGAATTCTTCGTTAGCTCTAATTAATCCAACAACACTAGAATTAATTACAGAGGTAGGTCCACCTGATTGGGCTATAATACAATTTGGCATATTAACTCTCCTTATATCTATAAATTTATACTAATACCTTTAAATGTGATATACTATTTGATAAAACATCTACTCTATTTAATACTATACAATAAAAAGTAGTAATAATAAAGACTTTTTGAAATTTTTTGCATAATAAGTTATGTGTGAAACTATTTATAGAATGTATAGATAAAATTATGGAGTTGAAGAAATGAGTGTTTTTGGAGTTTTTGTAATAGGAATAGCTTTAGCTATGGATGCCTTTGGTATTAGTATAGGAATAGGAGTTAACTCAATAATAACTAGGAAAAAGAAAATAGCATATATATTGTCTTTTGGTTTTTTTCAATTTTTATTCACTTTGATAGGAGGAGGAATGGGATATTATTTTGATACATATATATTGCCTATTCCTTCTGTACTTGGAGGAATTATTGTAGGTGCTATTGGTATACTAATGATAATGGATGGAGTTAAAGAAAAGGAAAATTCTCTTTTGGTAAAAAATAGTATGGTAGTGATACTTGGTATCTCGGTAAGTATTGACGCTTTGATAATTGGTTTTACTACATTCCATCAGTTAGGAAGCTTGCTTGTACTACTTATAGACTCTGTTCTTATTGGATTAATAACATTATTTTTTTGTACAATTGCATTTTTCTCATGTAGATATTTAAGAAAAATAAGCTTTATTTCAAAGTATGCAAACTTCTTAGGTGGTATAGCATTAATATTATTTGCTATAAAGATGATATTTTTTTAAATAAAAAAATATATTCATATGATATAATATAATAAATATACTAATTATTCTTGAATCGTAGGTGAGATGATGAATTTTGATGGCTTTTTAAAGAGTAAGGAACTAAAGGTTACTAAAGGTAGAATAGCAATTTTAAAAGTTTTATATGAGGCAGATAGAAGCTTAAGTGTAGAAAATATATTAGAAGAATGTAAGAAATTTGGTGTAGATATTAACTTAAGTACTGTTTATAGAGGGGTAGAAGCCTTTGAGGAAAAGGGAATTATAGACAAGTTTTCATTAAATGATGGAAGATTTTCATATAGAATTAAAGGAGATGAACATAAGCATTTACTTCAATGTAGTGTTTGTCATAAAGAGATTGAAGTTCCATGTCCTATGAAACAAATAGAAGAGTTAGTTCAAAGCGAAACAGGATTTACATTAACAGAGCATAACTTAATTATGAAAGGTGTATGCGAGGAATGTAAAAGGCATAAGTAAGTATGAAACCGCAAAGGCGGTTTCTTTTGCTATATAGCAAAATATAAAATTCTAATTAATAGAAATAAAAGGTATTAATACAATTTCATGTTAAAAAAATATAGCGAATTAAAAAAACAGAAACTGTTAATTAGTTCCTGTTTTATCAATGGTCCAATCATATTTTCCGTCAGGTAAGTCGATTATATGAGAGTTTATAGAAACTGTATCATTATCAATCCATTCTATATTAGCATCTCTAATATGATAATCACTATATATAGTTTTAGATTTTTTATTATCTACAAATAAAATACACTTTACACTAAAATCTGTTGTAGCTCCATTATCAACTAAATAGGCCTCAACTTTATATTTATTATCAGGGGAAAAGGATTCTGATAATAACTCTTCATTTTGAGGAAACATTTTAGAGGTAGTTGATATTAATTCATATAATGCAAATATGATAAGTGATAT
>OKHK01000177.1_pt1 | contig 11510 bp, 5 predicted proteins | sample 1613011 | NCBI WGS metagenome assembly OKHK01 (sample SAMN04436831, study PRJEB24849) | human gut metagenome | biome: human gut; feature: NICU; material: stool | host: Homo sapiens | place: USA: Saint Louis, MO | collected 2011-08-09
TGAATTTTGGCTCCATTAAGCGGCGTTAATGGTTGTGTTTCTTGATAATTGCCAAGCTCAACACGTAAGTAAATTTCTCGTGCATTTTCCATCGCTTGTTGGGTTAATTTATTTTCCTTTTGTACGAGTGGATGGTAATGATCCATATAATGAATATCCTCGTTCACGTACTGAGGTAAGGGATGAAATTTAGCTAGAACGGTGACACCTTGCATCTTTCTAGCGGCTAAGATTTTCCCTTGCGAATCCACAGCAAACAAGATAATCGTGCCTGCTTTTAACTTCCCTGCACGTCGACCAATCGCGACTTTCCCTAATTGTCGCAATTCTTGGTAGTTTTGATTAAAGTGTTTAATCTGTTTCATTCCCATAGCTATCTGAACGAAGTAAGCTGTTAAAAAAAGCGCCCCGAATACGTAGATAAAACTCATATGATAATCCCCTTCCTTTGCATCCACTCTTTAACCGCTAAAACATCTCGTTGCTTCCGTAACTCATTACGTAAACGTTCGTCTCCTGCGATTGTAAACAAGCGGTCATATAGTTGTAGTAACTCTGCTTCAACAGTGGCCGTCAGCTCTTCTGGAATACCCAACAGCAAAATAACATCAACTTTACCTTCTGGTGTAACCAGTGATTCTTCAAAAACCCCAATCGATAAAATAATCGTTGGTAAGGCTTGATTAATTGTATGGGGAAAGGCAATCCCCGATTCAAAAATAGTTGTTTGTTGATCTTCTCTAGTAAAAATTCGTTCGATAAATTGAGGATCTACTAATTTTTCTGCTTCTAAATCAGCAACCATTTTCTGGATATTCGCTCGGTAACCTTGAGTATTCTCTAATAATTGATAGGTCATATGAATATTTTGAGATTCCACGGAACGAATTTCTTTTGCTCTCTGCCACTCATTTCTGAGCCAAGTATCGTTAAATAAATTAGTTAAATGGATCATCGGTGTTTGTGGTCGAATATTTTTTAAGGGAATGGTTGTAAAAATAGCAAAATATTGATTCAATTCTCTTCTCTCTGCCTCTTCTTCAGAAAAATGGGCAATCTGGACGTCTGGACCCAAAACTTTTTCCAATTGCCGCTGAATGATCAAGGCCGTTCCATGACCTGTACTGCAGATTACAGCGATTTCTTTTTTGGCTCCCGCTTCATAGTTCCCTCTCAATGCTAGTTCAAAATACAAAGCGAGATACCCAAATTCAACCGTCGGCACACAACGATTCAACAAACGGCCCAATTCTTGCAAGCCAATTTTGGCTAATTCATAGGCCAAAGGATATTGTCGTTCAATTTCTCCATAAAATAAATCGTGACACTCCACATGAAAAACGAGTCGATTCATCACGTTTCTTAAATGATCTTTCATTTCTGAAAACAAGAAGTCCTCATCAAATTCAACAACAACTGAATGATGAATTTTTTTCATCATTTTTTGAAAATAGTCAGCTAAGAGTCCTTCATCAGCCAATAAAGAATTACGAATATGGTTTGTGTTGATGTTAAAAGGAAAGCTGATAAAGGAACGTTCCCATTGGCTTAACGTTACATTATAGGTTATTTCCAAGTGATACATCAGTTCTTCAATCTGCTCGTTATGACGAACATAATCAACATATTCTGGTGGTAGTTCCGTAATGAGTTTTCCAGCTAAAACACGCTGCAAAACAATTGAAACCACTCTTCGTAAAAGAAAACTATCTTGTTTCGCTAGTCTTGTTTCTTTGATTATTTTTTGTATCATTTGTTTGGTAGTTTCATGAAGAAACTGTTCTTCAAAATATTCTTGGACGTAATTCACATGAAGTAAGCGTAAATCAAACTCTTTTCCTTCTAAATGAATGCCACGGTTTGGCGTGCCTACAACCGCAACCTGCCAAGGAGCAATCAGCTCTTTCATGCGCTTAATGTCTTTATTAACTGTGCCGCGACTAACGGCGAGTTCTTCGGATAAATCATAAGTTGAAATAAATTGATCTTCTTCTATTAATCGTTTGATAATGTAGGAAACACGCTTGCTTGAAGAATTAAAATCAGATTCCCTTTTTAGCCGTCCAGACAAAACCTCTTCAAAACCTTCAAAGTTATTGATTTCTAACTGAAAGAGATTTTCCTTCTGAATAATTTGGGCGATACCGATTAATTCATCATTCAATGTATCAATGTTTTTACGAACTGTTTGAGGACTTGCGGCTAATTTTTCTTGCAATTCCTGTAAGCTCATTCCTTTGTGATCAACTAGTAATTTTATTACTTGGTACCATCTATTTACTAGCGTCATTTAGTTTTCCCACCTCTATCCTCTTGTTTTACCTCCAGCTACGTTTGTGGTGATGCCTGTAATATAGCTTGAACGGTCTGATAAATAATAGCATACTAAGTCAGCGACTTCATGGAGTTTTCCGCTACGACCTAATGGAATCGTACTTGTTTTTGAATAACCTGCTCGCAATTGCTCAACAGAAATGTTTCGTGTATAAGCCAATGCTTCTTCGTATGCTAAAGTGCGCAAGCCCGTTTCTTCCATAATGCCTGGCGCAATCCCCACGACACGGACGTTTGATTTTCCTAACTCTTTAGCCCATGAACGTGTATAACTGCTGACCGCTGCTTTCGTTGCAGCGTAGGCGCTTTGCCCTTCGGAGCCTTCTAATCCAGCTTCTGAAGACATATTAATAATGACACCTGCTTGTTTTTGTACAAGAATCCGGCCCACTGCTTGGCTCATTAGGTAGAGCCCTTTTTGATTGATGGCTACAATTTTGTCGAATACCTCATCCGATAATTCATAAGGCCCATGAGGATGATTTTTATCCACCAATAGACGAGGAATATTGATTCCGGCATTATTTACTAGGCCATCTACGGTTCCAAATTTTTCCACCACTTGAGCGACACCCGCTTCTACTTCTGCTCGAGAAGTTACATCGACTTTCACAAAGAGTAAATGCTCATGTTGCGTTTCTGATGCTGAAATATCAAAATTAGCGACATAGACCTCTTGTGCTAACAAGCTTTCAACAATGCTACGACCAATACCAGATGAGCCTCCTGTAACAATCACTACTTTTCCTTTAATTCCTAACCAATCTGTCATTTGTTCCACTCCTATCATTTGTTTGCGCTTTCAGTATAGGTCAGTTTGTGAAATTATTTAAGACAGTCTTTTTTTGCAGTTTAGAAAAAAAAGTAGACTAATTCAAAACAAAAAAGCAGTTGCTTCTTCACAATCAATCATCCGTGAAGAAGCAACTGCTTCAAATTTTTATTATCCTTGCACTTTCGCGATTTTTCCTTGTTCGATGTAGACCATCAAAATGCTAATGTCAGCGGGGTTCACACCGCTGATACGGCTTGCTTGGGCAATCGTTTCTGGTTGGATTTTTTGTAGTTTTTGTTTTGCTTCTGTCGCCAAGCCGTTAATCGCTTGGTAATCAATGTTTTCTGGAATGCGTTTTGCTTCCATGCGTTTTAGTTTCTCAACTTTTTCCATGGCTTTTTTAATGTAGCCTTCGTACTTGATTTGAATTTCTACTTGTTCAATTACTTTCGGATCGAGTGCCTCTTCAGGTGCGGGAATAAATTGAGCGACTTCTTGATAACTGATTTCTGGGCGTTTCAGAAAATCTCTAGCTAAAATACCGTCTTTTAAGCCAGCAGCGCCTTTGGTTTCCAAAAATGCTTGCACTTCTTTGGTTGGTTTAATCCGATGTTTGCCTAAGCGGGCAATTTCCGCTTCAACAGCCGCTTTTTTGACTAGATAGGCGGCATATTGTTCTTCTTTGACTAAGCCAATTTCATGACCCATTTCTGTTAAACGTAAGTCCGCATTGTCATGTCGTAAAATCAAACGATACTCCGCACGTGACGTTAATAAGCGATAAGGTTCGTTAGTGCCTTTTGTAACTAAATCGTCAATCATGACGCCAATATAGCCATCACTACGTTTTAAAACAAGAGGCTCTTTGCCTTGAATTTTCAATGCAGCGTTAATTCCTGCCATCAAGCCTTGACCAGCAGCTTCTTCGTAGCCACTAGTTCCGTTCGTTTGACCTGCTGTATAAAGATTTTCAATGACCTTTGTTTCTAATGTTGGGCGTAATTGGTGAGGGACTACCACATCGTATTCAATGGCGTAACCTGTACGCATCATTTCTACTTTTTCTAATCCTTCAATAGAATGAAGCATTTCTGTTTGGACATCTTCTGGTAAAGAAGTAGATAAGCCTTGGACGTAAACTTCTTCGGTATTCAACCCTTCTGGTTCCAAGAACAATTGGTGTCTTGGTTTGTCTGCAAAACGAACAATTTTGTCCTCGATGGATGGGCAATACCGAGCGCCCACACCTTCAACAATCCCAGTAAACATTGGGGCGCGGTGTAGATTTTTTTGAATAATTTCATGCGTTGTTTCATTCGTATAAGTTAACCAACAAGGTTCTTGGTTTTGATTGTAGGCACTATCTAGCGTGCTGTAACTAAAGTGGTTGGGTTCTTTATCGCCTGGTTGTTCCTCTGTCACAGAATAATCAATCGTACTTGATTTTACTCGTGGCGGCGTTCCTGTTTTAAAGCGATCGATTTCTAAACCTAATTCTTTTAAATGATTGGCTAAACCAACGGAAGGTTGCGAATTGTTTGGTCCTGATGAATATTTTAATTCACCAATAATAATTTCGCCACGCAAGGCAGTACCGGCAGTAATCACCACTGCTTGACTACGGTATGCGGCACCTGTTGAAGTTACAACACCACGACAAACGCCATCTTCCACGATTAATTCTTCAACAATCCCTTGACGAAGGGTTAAATTTTCTTCTTTTTCAATGGTATGTTTCATTTCTGTCGCATAGGCATGTTTGTCAGCTTGCGCGCGCAACGCACGCACTGCTGGACCTTTACCAGTATTTAGCATCCGCATTTGGATGTAGGTTTTATCAATGTTTTTACCCATTTCGCCGCCTAATGCATCGATTTCTCGGACAACGACTCCTTTGGCAGGTCCACCAACAGAAGGGTTACATGGCATAAAAGCAACCATATCTAAATTAATCGTTAAAAGTAACGTTTTAACGCCCATTCGTGCGGCTGCTAAGGCTGCTTCAGAGCCAGCATGTCCAGCACCGACGACAATAACATCATATGATTCTGCTTGATATTGATTCATAAAAAATTCCTCTCTTGTCTTATTTTCCTAAACAAAATTGACTAAATAACTGTGTAATTAATTCATCTTGGACACTATCGCCGACGATTTCCCCTAAATAATCCCAACAACGGGTCATATCAATTTGAACTAAATCGACTGGCATACCTGCTTCGATGCCGTTAATCACTTCTTGTAACGAAAGCGCTGCTTGATCTAGCAAAGCAATATGACGTGTATTAGAAATATAGGTAGCATCTTTTTCGCCTGTTTGGCCGCCAAAGAAAAGATCAGCAATTTTCGCTTCTAACTGGTCTAAGCCTGTGTTTGACAACACCGAAACGGATAAAATTTCTTCTGCAGGGACTAATTCTTGTAATTCGTTAGGATCCAGTTTTGTCGGTAAGTCCATTTTATTTAAAAGAATAACGCGTTTTAAGCCTTTCGTTGCTTCCAACAGTTGACGATCTTCCTCTGTCAATTCTTCGCTTTGATTTAAGACTAACAAAATTAAATCCGAATCTGCTAACGCTTTGCGGCTACGTTCGACACCAATTCGTTCCACAATGTCTTCTGTTTCGCGAATCCCCGCTGTATCAATTAATTTTAAAGGAACGCCGCGAACGTTAACGTATTCTTCAATGACATCACGTGTCGTTCCAGCAATATCTGTAACGATGGCTTTTTCTTCTCGTAACAGATGGTTTAACAAACTGGATTTCCCGACATTTGGTCGGCCAATAATTGCTGTACTTAGACCTTCTCGCAAAATTTTTCCTTGTTTAGCGGTCGTTAATAATTGTTGAATCTGCGCTTTCACAAATTCGGCTTTTTCTAAAAGTAATTTCGTGGTTAATTCTTCGACATCATCATACTCTGGATAATCGATATTAACTTCTACTTGTGCTAAAGTATTTAAAATTTCTTGTCTTAATGAACGAATTAACGCCGACAAGTTACCATCCAATTGATTCAATGCAACATTCATCGCTTTATCTGTTTTAGCACGGATTAAGTCCATCACTGCTTCTGCTTGTGAAAGATCCATTCGGCCATTTAGAAAAGCACGTTTTGTAAATTCCCCAGGTTCGGCCATTCGTGCGCCTTCACGTAACAGTAATTGCAGTAGTTGGTTCACCACGACAATGCCGCCATGACAGTTAATTTCTACCACGTCTTCTCGTGTAAATGTTTTCGGTGCCCGCATCACAGAAAGCATGACTTCATCAATCAATTGATCGTTTTGCGGATCAACAATATGACCATAATGAATCGTGTGCGTGGGGACTTTAGCTAAATCTTTAGTGCCTGACCGATAAACTTTGTTTGCAATAGCAACTGCTTGCTCGCCACTTAAACGAACAATACTAATCGCACCTTCACCTGGCGGCGTAGAAATCGCCGCAATTGTATCAAATTCCATTGTAGCTGATTGCATAATTAGCTTCCTTTCTTCATAACAACAAAAAAAGCGCCCACTCCTCCTGCATTAAAAAATTCAGGTTGGATTTAGCACTTTCACTGCTTGTTCCTTCGATTTTCTGAAAATAGAATAGCACATTTTATTCTATTTGGCAATTTTTCTTCATTAAATGGAACGAGAAAACGTATCATTGAGTGGGGAATTCTCAACAATACGTTTTCTCATCTATAGGAATTAAAGGAGAGAGCTAGTTTTTACGTTTGCGTTTGATGATTCCCATGCTCGCAAAGAGTGCGACAAAGGCGCCAAACAAACTTGTTGTCACGGCTGAAGACTCTTTTTCACCTGTGCTAGGTAAGTACCCTGTTTTCCCGTGATTTCCAGTGCCATAACTGATGGTACTTAGTTTAGGGTGGTAGCCACTACCATTTGTACCGAGGCCATTGCCTAGTGAACCTAAGCCAGAACCTGTTGTGCCTAAACCAGAACCTCCATTTGGATTTGAACCTGTGTTTGAACCATTCCCATTATTCCCGCCAGTTGCGCCATTGTTTCCTGTGTTGCCGCCTGTATTGCCGTTATTTCCGCCAGTGTTACCATTGCCTCCTCCAGGATTCGTTGGGTCGGCTGGTGTCATGAAGGTTGTAGCCGTACTGTAATGTCCTGCGCCATCGGTAGCTGTCGCAAGTAAACTTTGTTGAGCAGTCGCTTGTCCCGCTGTTAATTGGATAGCGAAGTTGCCTTCAGCATCGGTGGCACCTACAGCAATCACACTTCTTAATAGTCGGTTACTAATTTGAATGATTCGGTTTGGTTCAGCTGTTCCTTTGATGAGGTAACCGGCTTTAGACGTTCCTAAAACTGAAGAAACAGTTGGTGCCGCAATTTTAATTTCTGGTTCTCCCGTAATATCGGCTGGCGTCATAAATGTGGTTTTAGGACTCACATTTCCTTGTGTATCTGTGGTTAGTGCGGTTAACGTTTCTTTTTCTGTTGCTAACCCTGCTGCAATATGAACGGAGAAGGTGCCTCCAGTAGTTGTATTGCCACTTGCCAATAATTGTTCACTGCTATTGTAAAATTGAACCGTGACATTTGGATCAGCAGTTCCAGTGACTGTATAGCCATTGGCTTTGTTTCCTTCAACCTTCGTAATAGTTGGCGCCGCTAAAACGACATCCGCTGGAATAACGGCTGTAGCTGGTTGACTTTCATTACCAGCGCCATCTTTGCTAATAATCGTAATCGTTTCTCCTGGTGTCACTACGCCAGCTGGTAGAGTCACCGTATATTGGCCGGTTTCGTTAACAGTTGTAGCAGCAATGATGGTTCCGTCTGCGTCACGGACATCAATAGTGGTTTTGGGCTCCGCCGTTCCAGTGATTTCGTAACCTTTACCAGAATTTCCGGTAATAGAATCAATGGTTGGTGTGGCTAAGTCGGCTGGTGTAGTTGCTGTAGCCGGCTGACTTTCTTTTCCTGTTGCATTTTTCGCTACGACAGTTATTGTTTCGTTAGCTGAGGCCTTCCCTGGCTCTAAAGTCACTGTGTATTTGCCATCAGTTCCAGTAGTTGCCATGCCAAGGACTGTGCCATCGGCATCACGCACCTCAACTGTTGTACCAACTTCTGCTGCTCCTACTACTTGATAGCCGTTTGTCGTGCTACCAGTGATTTTGTCAACAGTAGGTGTCGCGACTGGTGCATCTGGATCAGCAGGTGTTTTGAAAGCAGTCGGATTACTTTCTTTCCCAGCAGCATCTTTCGCAATGGCAGTTAAGGCTTCGTTAGCTGTTGCTGTGCCCGTCGGAAGAGTGATTGTAAAGGCGCCAGCACCATCAGTCGTTCCCATAGCAATAACTAAACCTGCTTCATTGTGAATCTCAATGGTGACATTTGGCTCTGCCGTGCCGGTTACTTGATACCCAGTGGCAGTTGTTCCTGTAACAGTCGTCACAGTTGGTGCTGCTACGGTTGCATCTTCAGGGACCGTCACTTCCGTTGGTTGACTTTCATTGCCGTCACCGTCTTTTCCAACAACTGTTAATGTATCACCAGGATTAGCGGCTCCCGCTGGAAGGTCCACAGTAAAGTTTCCTTGATCATCCGTTGTCGTTGTACCAATAATTGTTCCATCTGGGTTCCGTACTTCAATGGTGGTATTAGGGTCCGCCGTCCCAGTGATTTCATAACCAGTTGTTGAATCTCCAGTAATGTCACCAATTGTTGGTGTGGTAACATCAGCGGGTGTCATAGCTGTAGTTGGTTGACTCTCAAGTCCAGTATCATTTTTAGCAACTACATTCACTGTTTGTTTAGCTGTTGCTTTTCCTGAAGCTAACGTCACAGTATATTGGCCAGTCGGTCCAGTTATTGCGGTGCCTAAAACTGTTCCGTCTGTTGCACGAACTTCAATGGTGGTGCCAAGTTCAGCGGTACCTGTCACTTGATATCCTTGTGTTGTATTCCCAGTTACTTTGTCGACACTTGGCGGTGCCACTACTTCATCTGCTGGTGTTTGGAAGGTTGTCGGTGTACTTGTATTGCCATCAGGATCTTTGGCTAACGCTGTCAATGTTTCGTTCGCATTTGCCGTCCTAGCTGGAAGGTTCACAGCAAAGGAACCAGTCCCATCGGCAGTCCCTGTTGCAATCACGTTCCCATCTGCATCACGAATTTCGATGGTAGCATTCGGATCAGCGGTGCCTGTCACCTGATAACCAGCAACTGAATTACCTGTTACTCCTGTTACAGTTGGTGCTGTAACCGTGGCATCAGCAGGAACAAGGACTTCAGTCGGTTGACTTTCATTTCCCGCGTTATCCTTTCCAATCACTGTTAACGTATCCCCAGGATTGGTCGTTCCCGTTGGTAGCGTTACAGTAAAATCACCATTCGCATCAGAGGTACCTGTACCAATGACTGCCCCAGATGGATCACGAACTTCGATTGTTGTGTTAGAGTCTGCTGTTCCTGTAATTTCATAACCCGAACCAGAGTTGCCTGTGATGTTATCAACTGTTGGTGCAGTGACATCAGCTGGTGTTGTCGCCGTTGCTGGTTGACTTTCCGTGCCACTAGCGTTTTTCGCTACAACGCTCAGCGTTTGATTTGCTGTTGCTGTTCCTGAATCTAAAGTCACTGTATATTTTCCGTCAGTTCCAGTTGTTGCAGTATCAAGGACCGTGCCAGCTGCATCGCGAACCTCAATGGTGGTGCCAACTTCAGCAGTCCCTTTGACCTCATAGCCTTTTGTTGTACTACCTGTTACAGTCTCAACAATTGGCGTCGCCACGGGCGTATTAGGATCCGCTGGTGTTTGGAACGTTGTTGGCGTACTTTCTGTGCCGCTGGCGTTTTTCGCTACGGCAGTTAACGTTTCATTGGCGCCTGCTTCACCTGCGGGAATGGTAACTGTAAATGCCCCTGTCCCATCAGCAGTACCTGTACCTATCACGGTGCCTCCTGCATTTCGGATTTCAACCGTGGCATTGGCATCGGCAGTTCCTTTAACTTCGTAACCTGCCGTTGAATTGCCTGTTACTCCTGTTACGGTAGGTGCGGTTACTTCACTAGTAGTACCTGCAGCAAAATAAATGTTGGATACACCGTCTGCTGTTGCTAATAAATTAACGTCTAAAAGATCTGTTTGAACGACTGTTCCTACAAAACGAGCATCTAAATTATTGGATAAATTTTGAGGTGTTGAAACGGTAGTTGGTAAAGTAACCGTGGTTGCGCCTAGTAAAGAAGCATCCACTAACTCATTTACGCCTGAACCACCAACCGCTAATAAAGGCAAAGCACCTGAAACAGCCACGTTCACCGTGCCTTTGACAGGAAGCAAGGCTGCATTTATGGCTGTAGCGACAAGATTACTTGGGATACTGGTTCCTTTTGCCTCCAAAGCTTGAACTGCCGCATTCAAATCTTGTAAGATGTTTGAAACATTTTGGGCTAAAACTAACCCTAAACCATCACTAATTGGTGCGCTAATGTATGAGCCGTCAGCTGCTAATGTTTCCGAAGCTGTAAATGAAGCAGCACCTAAGTTTTCAATGTTATTCACTAATTCCAACTGACGATTCACTTCCGTCAAATCAATATCAACACCAGTTAAATTCCCTAAAGCCCCACTGGTAATTTGAGTAATCACATTGGTTAAATCATTGGCTGCATTCAAAACGGCGGTCAAAAAAGTAACTTTTGAAAGATCAATCGTGACATTGGTATTGATTGCTGCGCTGCCTGCTGCAGCTACATTTCCTCTTAACTCAGGAGGAACCACTAACACCGCTTGTTTTTGTCCACTAAACACAGCGGAAGCATCTGCTAAAGCGCCACCAGAAACTGTGAAATTAACTGGTTGATTTTGGTTTGCGGCTGTCCAACGATTACTCGTTGAAGTGCTACTGTCATTATTTGACGTAACATTTGATAATAGTTCGATATCCAAGACCGTTGCTGATGCACTGATTGTGCCAGAGGTAACAGCTATACTTACAGGGATTGCTAATGACGTAAATAATAAACCACTTGATATTGCTAAATTAAGCATCTTGCGTTTTGTCCATTTTTTATGCTGACTTTTCCGATTAAAATCCTCAACAATTTTCTTTTTCATCTGATCGTCCCTCTTTTCTTTAAAATAAACGATAAATACCAAGATCATTAGCTTCCCCTAGTTGTTCATCTCCCCCTTTAGCGATTTAAATGGATTTAACACCTGCAGTTTAGTACATTTCCTCAGCTTTTCAAAATATAATGCTGTGAATTTTTATATAAAAATTCATTTGATAACAAACATCCTGGATATGTTAAAAAACTCACTAATTCATTAGTGAGTTATTATACAATGAGAGGAAAATGAGGAAGTTTATACATTTCTCCTCAATTATTAAAGATAAATAAATTATTTTATTATAACTTATC
>OKHK01000201.1_pt1 | contig 10701 bp, 8 predicted proteins | sample 1613011 | NCBI WGS metagenome assembly OKHK01 (sample SAMN04436831, study PRJEB24849) | human gut metagenome | biome: human gut; feature: NICU; material: stool | host: Homo sapiens | place: USA: Saint Louis, MO | collected 2011-08-09
GGCCATACGATCCATATTCTTTATCTGAAGTTAAAAGAAAAATAAATACTATAAGAGATAAAAAATATAAACTTGGATTTAGATTAATGATTGTATCAGGATTAAGAGTTTTTGAATTATCTGAATTAAAAAAGCAAGATATTATTTTTAACTCTGATAAAACAATAACGTTAAAAATTTTAAGTGGAAAAGGTGGAAAGGTAGCAGAAATAAAATGCTTAAAAGATGATTATTTATATAAAGAGCTTCAGGAATTTTTAGAAGATAAGTTGGAAGAAGAAAAAGTATTTTATTCTAAAATAGCAATGCAAAAAAAAGCATTACGTTTGAGATTTAAGTGTCATGATTTAAGACGTGCTTATTCTAAATTAGTTAAAAAAGAAATACAGGAAAGTACGAAAGATTTTCCTGAAGATGAACAAAAAGAAATATTAGAAGAAGAATTAAAAGAAGCAATGAGACATTCTAAAATTGATACATCATACTCATATATAAATTCAAAAAGAATAGAAGTTTAGGAGGAATTCAGGTGGATAAATTGGTATATGGAAGCAAAGGTGAAGGGATGTTTATAGGAAAAAAGTTAATGTTAATACTAAAGTGATTCTGCTTAAGAAAGTAACTAATAAAAGTGAAGAATGATTAGATGAATTTGATATTTTGATTAATAATGAATGTTAAATAAAGGAGTAGATAGATGTAGTATGAGTTGGGAAGATGATGCGAATAGAGCTTTAGAAAATGTAATTAAGCAAATAGGATATATGATAAAGAACTTATTTTTTGGAGCATTCTTTGGAGCTAAAAGGTTAAATCAAAAGAAATTTTTAATAGGATTTTTATTAAGTTTTTTAATACCAATATTCCTAGTAGTTAATAAAAATAAAATATTTGAAGTAAAAGAAGTAGTGAGATATGTAATCTATTATTTAGGTTTATTATCTCCTTTATTTTATTTAAAAATAATATCAGGAACTGGTGGCAATAAGAAGGTATCTGAAAATTTAAAAAGAGCTAAGATTATTGGGAAAGATGGACAAGTTCCTGTATTATTAAGCAAACAAACTGATAAAAAAGGGTATGAAATATACACTTTCAAAGGGTTTGTAAATTTATCTGAGTGGAAGAAAAAAGCTGAAGATATAGAAACAGTAATGAATCTTACAATAAAAGAGATAAAGCAAGGTAAGAGAAAAGATATAGTTATTATAAAAACTGTTCCAGGAACAATATCAATGCCTGGTGATGATGGAAATGTCCTTTTATGGAGTGATGATTACATAAAAGAAAAGGATGGAGTTGTTTCATTAGGAAGAAATGAACTTGAAGAAATAACTGCAGATTTTAATAAAGATCCTCATTTCATAGCAGCAGGGGCTACTGGATCTGGTAAATCAGTAATTATAAGAAGCATTTTATGGCAGTTCATAGCAAAAGGCCATAAGGTTATATTCGTAGACTTTAAGGGAGGCCTGGAGTTTGGTGAAGAGTATAGAAGATATGGTGAGACAATAACGGATAAAAAGAGCTTAGCCAAAGAATTGAAAACATTAATAAAAGAAAATGAATTAAGGCAAGCTGAACTTGGTAGATTAGGTGCTAAGAATATAATAGACTACAACAAAAAGAGCAATAAAAGAATGTATAGAGTACTTCTTGTTATAGATGAGCTTGGTGAAGTATTAGATAAAACAGGTTTGAGTGAAGAAGAATTAGAAGTAACCAAGTATATAGAAGGAGCTTTATCAACTTTTGCGAGAGTAAGCAGAGCTACAGGGATTCATATGCTTTTAGGTATTCAAAGACCTGATGCAAAGATAATATCAGGACAAATAAAGACTAATGTTACTGGTAGAATATGTGGAAGAGTAGCAGATGGGCCAGCATCAGAAATTGTTTTAAGTAATACTGCAGCAGCTCAATTACCTAAGATTGGTGGAAGAATGATTTATCAAAATGGTGGAGATATGGAAGTATTCCAAGGCTATTTCTTCCAGGATGATAGAGATGTTAAAAAGTTAAAAGTTCCAGGAGATAGACTTTTAGTTGGAGGAGATGTGGGACGATATGATGGTGAGGAATTAATAAGTGGAAAGACTTCACACATAGAAAGAAAAAGTAAAAAAGAAAAAAGGTTTAGAGTAAATAGAATTTCATTAAAAGCTATTATAGAAAAGTTAAAGAACTTAATTTTCTTTAAGAAAAGACTAAAAGAAAAGAAGATGATAGAAAATGGAGCAGATCCAGACCTTTTAGATTTAGATACTATCGCAGATTCTTTAGATAATAATAAAGAAAAGTATGTTGATGAAAGTATGTATTTAGACAATAAGTACAATCATGATATTCAGGAAAGTGAAGATTGTATGAGAGAGTTTGATCAAGATTATGATTAGTTTATACTAATCTATTTTTTATAAAAATAAACGTAAAGGAAGGTGATAAGATGAAGTTTTTCAATAAAAAGAAAAATCTTCAGAATGAAGAAGCTAAAAAGAAAAAGGAGGATAAGAATAAAGAAAAGGGAGAAAAGAAGAGTTTAAAGGAAAGGATATTAGATAAGCCAGTTAAGCTAAAAACTGATACTGGTATAAAGGTTTTAAGATTTATAATTTGGGCCTTTATAATTCTTATTTTTATAAGGGGAATAGGTACAATTATAAAAGCAGATCCTGTTAAGGAAATAAAAAAAGAACAAGATGAGTTTTTAGTCCAACTTTCTGAAAGAAATTTATTAGAAAGTAGGGCTTTTTCTTTTGCAGAAAGTTTTGCTAGAGAATATTTCACTATCTATATAGACGGAAAGGATGATTATATAAAAAGACTTAGTAAGTATATGCAAAATTCAGTGGCTGAAACAGTTGATGCTACAGGATATATGATTCCTGACGAAGTAAGAGCTTATAATATTGAAAAGTATAGTGATAATCAAGTGGATGTATTTGTACATGGTATTGTGCAAATAAAAACAGAAAAGCCTGGACAAGAAGGAATAACTGACAAGAATAAAAAACAATATGACACAACATTAAAAGATGTTTATATAAAGGTTCCTATATTTGTTGATAAGATTGGAAATATGATTGTTGAGGACTTACCGCTACTTATTGGAGAGCCAACACTTCCTGAATATAAGAGAGTAGATAATACTCTTGGAGCTTCATCTGCAGATTACAATATCCAGGAAGATATAAAGGGAAGTATAAATCAATTTTTAAAGGCTTATTATGAAGAAGAACAAACTCAAGTTGATTATTTTCTTATTAAGCCAGGAAGCATAAAAGCTGTTGGTGGAAATAGTACCTTTAAAGAAATCGAGAGTATAAAAGTATATGATCTAGGAAGTAATAAGTACCAAGCGATTTTAGTATATAAGGTTAATAACTCAGGAAAAGAATTGAGACAAAAGATCAATATCAATTTAGAGTACAAAGATGATAAGTATCTTATATCAGAGATGAATACAAGAACAACAAATTTAAAAGAAAATTAGATGTAAGGAAGGTTGATTAAGTATGAAAAAATTATTAAATAAAGTAAAAACAATAACTAAAGGAATTAACAGACTACAAGTTTTAGTAATGGGATTAATGATGAACTTATTAGTTGCTGTGCCAGCTTATGCTGTACCAAATCCAGGAGTGGATTTAGCAAGTTGGTTTAAGACACAGATACTACCAATAGCAGGGGTAATAATGATAGGAGCCATTGTAAAATATATATCAAAGAAAAACGTTGTTGCAATAGTAGTTACTGTAGTTTTAGGTGGAATAGTTATGGTGTTCATAACTGATCCTGAATTTGCAAAAACTATAGCGGAATGGTTATTAAATATAACTGGGCTTAAATAGGTGATTACATGGAAGAAAGAAATATAAAAATAAGGTATTATAACAAGGTTTATACAATAGAGCCTAAAATATATAAGTTCTGGAATGTTAAATCACCGGTTGGTCCAATAGAAACAGTACCAGCTATGATGTTTTTAGGAACTATGTTTATTATGTATCTAGTACCTATTCCATTAGTAGGATCTATAAAGTATTTAGGTATACCATATTTGGTAACTAGATTACTTAGAAAGACTAAAAAAGATGGGAAGACTTTATTTAAATATTATTTAGGTTATATTGAATATCTAATAATAAAAAATAAAACGTTAGAAAGATTTAAGATATCTAATGAAATAAAGGAAATTCAGTTTTTCAAATAAGTATTGAAATAAAATTGACCAATAAATAAGTTAAGTGGATATAACATAGAAGTTTTTGTAAACATATTTTAGAATCACACAAAAAAATATGAAAGGAGCTACTATGAAAGTTAGGAGAAGAGCACTTTAAAGGGTGTTCTTCTTTTTTATTGCATACTAAATATTACATATGATAAAATTTCGTAAAAATAACTTAGGAGGAGTTTTTATGAAAAAAATACTTGTCATAATTATAATTATTTTTTTATCTATGTCAATTGGATGTAACTTTTTTACTAAAAGAACGTTAAATAATAAAAATAAATTAGATATTCAATCAAATAAAGAAGAAAGTAAAATATTAGGAATTGAAAAGATAAAAGAGATAGCTTTAGAGAAATCAGGCGGAGGAAATGTCTCAGAGATAGAATATGACGGAGAAGATAGAGTAAAAGTATATAAAGGTGAGATTGTAAAAGACAAGCTTAAGTTTGATTTTGAGATAAATGCAATAACTGGTGAAATTGTTAAGTGGGAAATAGATAGGGATTAATATATGAGTAGTACTGTTTTCTAGTAAATGTTGGAGTGATTTTTATGATGAAAATTACTAAGAGACAAGTTAAAATATACATGACATAAGTTTTTTTATATCTTCTAGTAGTGCACATATATTAAAAAATATATGAAAGGAGCTGCTATGAAAGATTAGAGAAGAGCACTTTAAAGGGTGTTCTTCTTTTTTTATTAAAGAAAATTAGAATGGTAGGTGATTATTATGTATCAATTTCCAATAAAGTATTATAAAGATAATCTTATATTTAGCGATAACGGATGTTGGGCTGGATATGAGTTAGTTGGATATGATTATGAAAATAGAAGTAAACAAGAAAAAGAAAGTATTCTAAGAAACTTAATAGCTTTCTTAAGGGAGCTAAAAAATGATGCCAAAATATTAATCGTTCCTAAGAGGAAAGATTATAAAAATATTTTATCAAAAAATTATAAAGAAATGAAATCTGAAGATCCTTTAAAAGAAATAGCTCAGTTGCATACAGAAACTATAGTTGAATATTTAGAGGATAAGAAAAGGGAACGAACTTTTATAAATACTATAACTGGAGAAGAAATTAGACGTGTAGAAGATGAAGTTACAGAATATAGAACGTATTTATTTATAAAGTTGGAAGAAAATAAATTAAGTGAAGTAATAACTAACATAAGAGATGTATATGAATATGCTTTAAAATCACCACAGAAGGCCATAGAGGGCTTTCTGGGTAAACAAAGGATAAAAGTATTGGATAGCAAAATAAGAGCTTTTAAAAAGGCTATAAAGGTTTTTAAAGGGAAAGTATCTGTTAATGTTAATCTTAGAGTATTGAAATCTAAAGAATTACAGCTTTTATATAAAAGAATAAATAGACGTGGAATTGATGAGGAAATTAAATCAACTAATTTTAATCCTAAAGCATATTATAAGCAAAAAGGTGAGGATATAGAGTTAATACCTGATGGGAATGATATAAAGTGTCTATTTGCTGGAAAGATGAAGCCAAAAGATAGATATATTGAGTTTGTAAGTGATTATGGTACAAGCTATCAAAGTTTTTTAACATTTTCTGAAATACCTGACTTAGAATTTACAGAAAATAGCGAGTTTTTATACTATATGCAGGAGCTTACTTTCCCTATAGAGACATGTATACACATAACACCATTAGATGAAGAAGAAAGTAAAAAAGAATGTAAGGAGCTGAAGAAACCTATTGTAGCAGAATTTGAAAATGCAGGTGAAGAATATTCTGTTGAGACAAAGGTATACGAAGCTAGGGAAGAAATTGAAGATATGGAAGCGGAACTTTATGCTAATAAAGTGCTTATGAAGATGTCATTAAACTTTTGTGTATCTGCAGATAATTTAGATAAGCTAGAAAAAAGAGTAGATGAATTGAAAAAGTATTTTTCTGATAGAGAGTATGAAATTGTTAGGCCAGTAACTGATCAATATAAAATGTATATGGATATGATACCAGGGACAGGAAGATATACAGAAGACTATAAACGACTTGTATCTATAAGTAGCGTGGCGAGTATGGGAATAGGAGCAAGTAATATACTTGGAGATGAGTTTGGAAAGTATATAGGTTTTACAGGACCATTATCTACAAAGGTATTACTTGATATGAAAAGAGCATGTCTGGAAAATCAATCTGCATGCGCTACGTTTTACGGGAATTTAGGATATGGAAAGTCATTTAATGCTAATCTTATTACTATTTTAAATGTTATATATGGGGGATATGCCCTTATAATAGACCCTAAGGCCGAAAGAAGTGAGTGGGCTAAGCATATACCTTGGTTAGCTGATTTAATAAGTATTGTACGATTATCTTCAGGTGATGAATATAAAGGTGTAATGGATCCATTTAATATATATAAGTCATCATCAGATAAAAATAGTGAAAAATATAGGAATAATATTGAGGAAGCAGCAGATCTTGCTTTAGATATAATAACAGGTCTTTGCAATATAGCGGTAAATGATGATGAGTATATAATAATAAGTGAGGTTTTATCAAAGGTTAAAGTGTCAGACAAACCATCAATGCAATTAGTAATTAAATGTCTAGATGAGTTTGATAAAAATGATAAGTTGTTTGAAAAAGCCGAAAAGTTAGCAAGAAGGCTTAGAACTTTTGAAGATGTAGGGATGGCTAAATTATTAATTGGTGATGGAACAGAGAAGGCTATTAATTTTAACAATAGAATTAACATACTTCAAATAGACAATTTAGAGCTTCCTGATAGTGAAGTTCCAGAAAGTCAATATACACCTAAAGAAAAGTTATCAAAAGTGTTATTTGGAGTTATGGGGCATTTTGCCAAGAGATTTGCAATGATGGATGTTGGAGAGTTTAAAACTATTCTATTTGATGAATCATGGGCTATAAAAAGTATGCCTGGTGGAATAAAATTATTAGATTTCCTAACTAGAATGGGAAGATCTTTATTTACAGGAACAATATTTAATGGTCATTCAGTTTTAGATATACCTTCAGATAAAATAAAAAATACAATTTCTTATAAGTTCTGCTTTAGAACAAAAGAAGTAGAAGAAGCAAAAAGAATGTGTGAATACTTAAAAATAGATGTTTCAGAATACAATATAGGTCAAATAATGAGTTTAGAAAATAGAGAGTGTATGTTTAGAGATTTAGATGGTAGAGTTGGTAAACTGACTTTTGATGCTGTCTTAGACGAGTTTATAACAGCCTTTAGTACAACTCCTAAAAAGAGAGATAATGAAGAAAGTATCGAAACACCACAAGGTGGTGAATAAAATTGAAAAAGTTTTTAATTGGAGGAGCAATATTAAATTTTGCTGCTCCTTTTATTTTGATCTTATTATTTTTTGTTATGTTATCAGGAAATGGAGGGGATTCTTCATCTGGAGAAAGTGGCTCAATTATACCATCAGAAACTCAAAAAGAATTTATTGATGCAGTAGCTTTAGTTGCAATGAATACGTACAAAGAGTATGGAGTATATCCATCTGTAACTATAGCACAAGCAATATTAGAGTCGGCTTGGGGAAAGTCAGGATTAGCAATACAAGCGAATAATTTATTTGGAATAAAGGCAGACTCAAGTTGGACAGGCCCTATATTAGAGCTTCCTACAATAGAGCATGTTAATGGAGGAATTATACATATAATTTCAAAATGGCGCGTCTATGAAAAATGGGAAGATTCAGTATTGGATCATGGAAAGTTTTTAAGAGAGAATCCTAGATATGAAAAAGCGGGAGTTTTTGAAGCTGCTAATTATAAAAAGCAAGTTATGGCTATACATAATGCGGGATATGCTACTGATCCCAATTATACGAATCTTGTATGTGGATTAATAGAAAGTTATGAGCTCTATAAGTTTGATATGGGAGGAGCTGAAGATGTGTAAAATGAAAATAATAAGTAAGAGAATGAATAAAATAAATACAAAAGATATAGTTGATAAGCTGAAGTCAAAAGTAGTATATGAAATAGAGAATTTTAATATATTCAAGTTTTTTAAACTAACATTAATGTTAACAGTTATTGCTCTGGTACTTTATGCTTTGTCCGAAGTTGCGAATGCAGGTGTTAAAGAAATAATGGACTCAATAGGAAGTCCAGAAAGTTTTGATAAGTTAAGTGGAAGTAAAACAAAGTTTTTATCAGAAAAGTTTAGAGGAAACTATCATTTAGATGCATCTTTTGGTGCTTTCGATTGGTGGGATAAGACAGTAAACTTTATAGCCAATTTATGTTTTGATGGGGTTACAATCATAACTTATTTAATGATTGTGGCCTTTTCATTTGCATTTGGTACGAATCTTTCAGATATATTTGGTGGAGTAGTAGATAATATAATGAAATCCTTAAAAAATGGAATATTTGATAGCTATTTTGGATTAGTTGTAGTTATTGCAATGATATTTGTAATAGTATCTATGGCTAGAAAGAATATGAGTGAATTTATATCAAGATTTAGTTATATAATAATTGCTACTACATTAGCCATTTTTATAGCAAGTAATGCATCTAAGTTAATATCAGTAACAACTAATATGTCTAAAAGTATAGGGACAAGTGCAGTTTTATCTATTGCATCTAGTGGAAAAAGTGAAGCATATGATTTGGATAATAAGATATCAGAAGTATCAGGAGAATTATGGTATAACTTAGTTCATGAGCCTTGGAAAACTCTAGAGGCAGAAAATAAGTTAAGTGATAAAGAATATGAAGAAATATTATCATTAGATATAGATAGTGAAGCAAGACAAAAGATAATAGATAATCATAATTCAAATGATAAAACATTATTTTCTGACACTGCAGGTGGAGAAAGGATATTACCATCAATATTTCTTATAGGAATAAACGGGTTTAAGACAGGAATTATGACTATTATTGCTCTAGTACAGTTAGTATTTCAGATATTTACCTTTGTATTAATATTTTTAACACCGTTTATACTGCTAGTTTCGATGGTTCCATCATTCGGAGGAATTAATATGGTGAAGAATTTCGGAATGCAGATAGTAGGATCACAGTTTGGTATTGTTGTAATTTCATTTTTCTTGGGAGTAATAATTCAAGTAGATTCACTTATAGCAACAACAATTAAATCTATAACAAATAGTAGTTATGGATGGATGTTTATTAGCTTTATTCAAGCATTAATATTTTTAGGAATAATAATGATGAGAAAGCAGATATTTAAACTTATAATGGATATTCAAAAGAAAGTACATTCAAGTGGAAATGGAGTATGGAGAAAAGCAAGCCAATATTCAGATAAAATGGCTGAAAAAGGCGGAGAAAAAGCAAAAGAAACTGTAAGTAATGTAAGAGAACGAACTAGAAAAGTAGTAGAAAAAGGAGCTCATGTTGCAGCATCAGGAATATTAAGTGCTGATGATAAAGTAAGAAGAACATTAAACAATTTTAAAGAGAAGAAAAATAGAGAATCTAATAAAAATAATGAGGAAGAAAGTTTTTCTAATAGTAATAACCAAAGAAAGGCTTCAGATGAATATATAAATATAGTTAATAAGAATAATAAGAGTGAAGATGATGGTAATGGTGTTAAGAAAAAGAAAGAGAGCGTTAATCTAAATGAAAGAATTAAGAAGAAAGCTGAAGAAAAAGATAGAGTAGTTGTTATGAATGATAAAATACCTGGTAAAAATAATAAAGATAACTATATTAAAAAAGAAGAAGGAAGTAAAGATGAAAGTAATGCAAAGATAGTTAAAGAGAAAAAGAATAATGGTAAGAACAGTATCAATGAGGGAATAGATAAATTAAATAAAAAATCGGCTATAAAGGATAATACACAAGATAAAAAGAAAGAAAATGTTAATCTAAGTGAGAGAATTAAGGAAAAGAAAGCTAAAGAAAAAGATAGAGTAGCTGTTATGAATGATAAAATACCTGGTAAAAATAATAAAGATAGCTATGTTAAAAAAGAAGAAGTAGAGAAAGAAAACATTGATGAAAAGGTGAATAGGGAGGAAAATGATAAGAGTAATATCAATGAAAAATTAAATAAAGTAAATAATAAAGCAACTATAAGTAATAAACCAGGAGAAAAAAATGAAGATGTTGTAAAGAGAAGTAATAGTAATAAGAGAAAATATATAATAAAGAATATGGATAAAGTAAAGAAAGAACAAAATAAAATATCACGAATAAAAAGAGATTTAGACAAGAAAAATTATAGAGTAGAAATCAGTAAAATGGACAGAGTTAGAATGTTTAAAGAAAATAAAAAGTGATAAAAATCCTAAAAAATATATAGACAAAACATTCAGAAAATTATATACTTAGTGTAGCTAGAAGTTTGCAAGTATCACTCTATTTTGGGAGAAACTGTAAGTTTTCTATGGTAAAGAACTTGATATATTTATATCAAGTTCTTTATTTTTATTATAAGAAATAAGTAATAGACAAAATATTAATAGG
>OKHK01000202.1_pt1 | contig 10691 bp, 9 predicted proteins | sample 1613011 | NCBI WGS metagenome assembly OKHK01 (sample SAMN04436831, study PRJEB24849) | human gut metagenome | biome: human gut; feature: NICU; material: stool | host: Homo sapiens | place: USA: Saint Louis, MO | collected 2011-08-09
GTGAAAACGCACCATACCATGATTTTCTTTGGGCGTTATCACTGCCTAGCAAGAGCGCCTAAATGTGAAGCCTGTCCGCTACTCTATATGTGTCAAGAAGGCAAAGAACGGATGAAAGGGAAATAACACATTTTTTCCTAAAAAAGCGAGCCACAAGTCCAACCGACTTGTGGCTCGCTTTCTTTTTTTGATTTTTAAGAAACGCAACAAATGATTGCGGTTTCTTAAAAATTGATTTAGTATAGACAGTGTGGTATATACTAGAAAATTTATTTTTTTGAAGAAAGATAGGCGATGAAATGACAGAAAATGCACCCAAATTTAAGCAAATTTCTGCAGAAATTGAAAAGAAGATTCGAGACGGTCTGTATGTAAGTGCACAAAAATTACCTTCAGAATATGATTTAGCTAAAGAATATAACTGCAGTCGCTTGACCATCCGTAAAGCGATTGATGATTTGATCCGCAAAAATATTTTGGTAAAACGACATGGTAAAGGTAGTTATGTGATGTCGCAAGCGAAAATTCAAAGTGGTCGCGCTGGCTTACAAGGTTTTACTGAGGCAGCCAAAGCTTACGGGAAAAAAAGCCAGACAGAAGTCATTTCCTTTGAAGAAGTAGTACATCCCGCTGAGAAAATTCGGGAGGCGCTCCAAGTAGGCAAAAATGAGGCAATTTATGAACTGATTCGCCGCCGAATGTTAGACGGCGAACCAATGACAGTTGAAAAAATTTATTTGCCACAGGCATACGTACAAGGCCATACGAAGCAAGACTTCGAGGGCTCTCTTTTCTGCTTAATCGAGAAGAACGTCGAGATTGCTTATTCGCATCAAGAAATTGAAGCAATCTTAGTTGAAGCGGAAATTTCAGAATTATTGAATGTTCCTGTGGGCCAACCACTTTTACAAGTCCACTCTATCACCTATGCGCTTGATGCAACTCCTATTTTATATGATGTCTCTTTATATCGAGCAGATCGGTACACGTTTAAAAACACACTGACCCGCTATAGCCCGTCTGAAAACAACCAAGTGGAGCTAGGAGGTTCTTGGAACGAATGAAGATCAAAGAAGAAATAGCCGCTCAAAAAGATTTATTTTATGAAGACTTAAACAAAATTATCGCGATTCGAAGTGTGAAAGGGTCGCCTAAAAAAGAGGCACCTTTTGGCGAAGGACCGAAAAGAGCCTTGGAAGAAACGCTGAAACTTGCAGAGCGTTATGGTTTTCAAACTGGGATTGTCAATGACGCAGTTGGCTATGCGCAATGGGGAACAGCGGAAGAATATCTGGGAATTATTGGTCATTTAGATGTAGTACCAGAAGGTTCTGGTTGGTCAGTGCCGCCCTTTCAATTAACGAAAAAAAATCAACGTTTGTATGGTAGAGGAATTCTAGATAATAAAGGTCCTATCTTGGCTTGCCTGTATGGAATGAAATTACTGAAAGAACTTGGTTACCAACCAAAGAAAACCATTCGCTTAATGTTTGGCACGGATGAAGAAAGTGGGAGTGGAGATATCCCCTTATATTTAGAGAAGGAAAACGCACCCGTTTTTGGATTTACTCCAGATTGTAAATATCCAGTAGTTTATGGGGAGCGAGGGATTGTTAATTATGAGATCACAACGACCATCCCAGATGATTCAAGTGAACAAATTGGTCAGATTATAGGTGATCAAGCAAAAGACCACGTACCTGATCAATTAAGTGTGGTGATTGCGGGAAAAACAACAGCAATCACGGGAAAACGTGCTCCTTCCAATGCGCCAGAACTAGGCAAGAACGCGATTACTTTATTGGCACAGAAAATTAGCGAGGAACAGTTAGTCAAAGGAAATTTATTACAGTATTTCGACTGGTTAACCGCTAGTTTTCACGAAAAGCACTATGGCGAAGGAGTAGCTCTGGACTTTAAGGATCAGGATAGTGGGCAATTGATTTTAACGCCCTATGCGTTGGAAAAAAGAGGACAGCAATTGGTGTTATCATTGGCCGTGCGTTATCCTGTTTCTATTACAGAAAACGAAGTAACCACGCAGCTAACGAAGGCACTATTTCCAGAAAGTGAAGTGACCGTCATCCGCCGCCTCCCTAGTACGCTGTTTCCAAAAGATGAGCGCAATGTTCAAAAATTAACCAAGGTTTATGAACAAATTACTGGCTTAGATGGGACGCCAGTCACAACTACAGGTGCTACGTATGCTCGCTTTATGCCGAATATCGTTGCTTTTGGTCCATCATTTCCTGGTCAAAAAGGCATTGCGCATAACCAAGATGAATATATGGATGAAAAAGATTTACTGCTTAATCTGGAAATCTATATGCAAGCGATGATTGCATTAACAGAAGCATAAAACCAATAGAAGATACACGTATGAGAAGAAGCCAATGTGTTTCGTAGAGGTCGCATACGTGTATCTTCTATTTTTCTGTATAAAATTTCATTTTCAGTATATACAAAACAGTATATACTAGTTTATAATGGTGGAGAAATGTAAGCGTTAACGAAAGGGCGGATGGAAAATGACTTGGGGTGCAATTGCGACATGGCGGATGGCACATGATGGGTTACTAAAAGCTACAGAAGAATTACAACAAGGAGGTGTTGCAGGCACGGCCGTGGAACAATTAATTAAAGAAGTAGAAGACTATCCTTTTTATAAGTCAGTGGGCTACGGCGGTTTACCTAATGAGGAAGGGATTTTAGAAATGGATGCTGCCTATATGGATGGAGACACATTTGCAATTGGTGCTGTGGCGGGAATTACAGATGTTAAAAATCCGATTTCAGTGGCTAAAGCATTAAGTAAAGAGAAGTTTAATAGTTTTCGTGTTGGCGCAGGTGCAACGAAATATTCAATGTTGCACGGTTTTGAAAGAAAGAATATGTTGACAGAACGCGCTAATCAATGGTGGCAAAAGCGTTTAAAAGAAATTCAGGAAAATCAGTTGAACCCCTATGATGGGCATGATACTGTCGGCGCTATTACGTTAGACCAAACAGGATCAATGGCAGCTGGCACTTCCAGTTCGGGACTCTTCATGAAAAAAGCAGGACGTGTTGGCGATTCACCACTGTCAGGTTCTGGTTTTTATGTTGATAGCGAAATTGGTGGTGCTGCGGCTACAGGCTTAGGTGAAGATTTAATGAAAGGCTGTCTTTCTTATGAAATCGTTCGTTTAATGGGGGAAGGGCGCTCGCCACAACAAGCATGTGATCAAGCGGTCTATGCTTTTCACGAAAAATTGACCCAACGTTATGGGAAAGCAGGAGCTTTTTCACTGGTGGCCATGAACAAACAGGGAGACTGGGGCGTAGCTACGAATGTGGAATTTACTTTTACGGTTGGTACTGATATGCAGCAACCAGAAATCTATATTGCAAATCCAGGCAAGAATCATACCACAGAGATTCAGCCGATTTCACAAGAATGGTTAGCGGCCTATGAAAAAAGAATTAAAGCACCAATTGAATAGATGAGGAGAGTGAAGGAACATGAGTAAAAAACAAATTTATCTTTTTTGTGATGCAGGGATGTCTACAAGTATTATGGTGAATAAAATGATGGAAGTGGTTGAAAAACATCAAATGCCTTTAATGATTACTGCTTTTCCTATTGCAAGAGCACAAGAAGTGGTTGAAGCAGAGAAGCCTGTTGCTATTTTATTAGGACCACAAGTCCGTTTTTTATTAGAAAAAACAAAAGAACAATTTGCTCCGCAAGGGATTCCTGTCGCTGCAATTACGCCAGAAATTTATGGCATGATGGATGGCGAAAAAGCATTGAAAGAAGCACTGCGGTTAATTAAGCAAAATAAAAAATAATAGATAGGAGTGACGACCGTGCAAAAATTTTTGGATTGGTTAGAGCGCGTATTGACCCCTTTGGCAAAAGTGATAGGAGAAAATAAGTATTTAGTAGCGATTCGTGATGGCTTCCTTTTATCAACGCCCTTGTTGATTGTTGGTTCGGTCTTCTTATTAATAGCTAATTTTCCTTTGCCACAATGGGATACTTGGATGTCTCATTTGCTTGGTAAAGACTGGGCGACAATGATGTCTGTTCCAGCTAGTGCTAGTTTTGATGTAATGACCATTCTGGCCGTTGTCGGTATTGCCTATAGTTTAGGGAAACAATTCAATGTGGATGCAATGCAAGCAGGAATTATCGCATTGGTTTCATTTTTTATTGTAACGCCTTATCAAACATTATTTACACCGGAAAATAGTTCAAAGGTTTATGAAGTTACTAGTTTACCTTTAAAATGGATGGGTTCCAGTGGCTTGTTTTTAGGAATGATTGTCGCATTAATTGCGACTCGTTTATTTGTGGCCATTGTTCGTAAAGGGTGGACAATAAAAATGCCAGAAGGAGTGCCACCAACAGTGGTTAAGTCTTTTGAGGCCCTGATTCCGAGTTTTTTAGTTGTTACTCTCATGTTTTTAGTCAATTGGCTGGCTGCTTTAACTCCTTATGGTAATTTACAAGATGTTATTTTTGAATTTCTACAAACGCCCTTATTGAGTCTTGGTAATACCTTAGGTGCAATGAGCATTGCTTATTTATTTTTACACTTCTTTTGGTTCTTTGGCATTAACGGAGGTAGCGTGGTTGGCGCAGTCTTTAATCCTGTTTTGCGGGCATTGTCTGTTGAAAATTTACAAGCATTTAAAGACGGTCATGAAATTCCCAACATCATCACTGGACAATTTCAAGATATGTTTGCAACATTTGGTGGCGCCGGTTCCACACTCTCATTAATCATTGTGATGGTCTTATTCTGTAAAAGTCAACGAATTAAAAAGCTTTCGCAACTTTCACTAATTCCTGGTGTTTTTGGGATTAACGAACCAATCATTTTTGGGTTACCAATTGTTTTAAATCCAATCCTTTTAATTCCATTTGTTTTAGTACCCGCAATTAATATTATTATTGCCTATTTTGCTATGGATTGGGGATTAGTTCCATTGACGAATGGTATTCAATTGCCGTGGACGACCCCACCAATTATCTCAGGATTTTTAGTCAGCGGTTGGCAAGGATCAATTCTGCAAGCTCTCTTATTGGTACTAGGAATGTTCATTTACTATCCTTTTATTCGAGTTATGGATGACCAATATTTACGTGAAGAATGGAAAGCACAAGAAGAAGAGAGTGAAGAAATTGATTTTGATTCCTTTGACTTCGATGATTTATAAAAAAGGAGGAAATAGGCGTGAAAAAAATCCTTTTAGTCTTAAACCACAGTTTAGCAGGATTTGGCAGTGATGAACAAGCTCAGCTGAAACCAAGTGGTAAAAAAGCTCCCTTAGGTCCAGGGGTAACATTGCTACCATTTTTACAGAAGCAAGGAGCGGAAATTGTTGCGACACTTTATTGTGGTGACCAATATTATTTGGAAAACGAGGAAGAGGTAGCAAAGAAATTTATTGGCTTTGCAAAAAAGTTTCATGCCGATGCGGTACTTTGCGGACCTGCCATGCATTATCCTAATTTTGGAGAAATGGCCGCTCGTCTAGCTTGTAAGTTTAATGCTGCGGGCATTCCTGCAATTGTAGCGATGGCAGAAGAAAATCCAGCAGTTAGTCACTATTATCAGCAAGTACCGATTGTGAAGATGCCCAAAAAGGGCGGCATTGGTTTAAATAATTCGTTTAAACAAATGGCGCAATTGGTCGTGGCAAAAGCAAATGGAAAAGAAACCTAACAGTTAGAAGAAACGAGTTGTTTTTAATTGTTGATAATCTAAAGAGAAATCCAGAATGAACGCATGATTGTGTTCGTTTTGGATTTTTTGCTTTTGTTTAGCGAATGTATGTTCTATAATAGGGAGGCAGATAGGTGGGATTACGTGAAATCAACGAGAAAAATTGCGGTGCGTCAAGTGGTCGAATTTATTTTAAGGCGGGGAAGTATCGATTCTCGCCATGTGAGTGAACATACACCACAAGAAGGTAGTCGCCTTCATCGAATGTTGCAAAAGGAAGCGGGGAGCCTTTATCAAAAGGAAGTATCTTTAAAAATTGAGGTGCCTTTAAATGGACATAATTATTGTGTAGAAGGTCGTGCAGACGGCATTTTTGTGAAAGAAACTGGGCAAGTGGTCATTGATGAAATTAAAACATCCGAGCCAGCGTTTGAAGAATTGCCGCCAGAAAAGGTCGAATTGTTTTGGTATCAAGCGATGTGTTATGGTCACATGTATTGCCAACAAGAACAACTTTCTGAAATAACGCTTCAACTCACTTATTATCAGACCACCACAAAACAAATCACACGACAAGAACGCCATTTTACAGAAGCTGCATTAGCGGAGTTTTTTACTGATTTGATGAAGCGCTATGAACAGTGGGTAATTTTTAAAGAAGAGTGGCGTATTTTGAGAAATAAATCATTAAAAAATCTTAGTTTTCCTTACGGGGAGTATCGCAAAGGGCAACGAGAATTGGCGGTAGCCGTTTATAAAACAATTCTTAGTAAACAGCGGCTCTTCGTGGAAGCACCAACTGGAACAGGCAAGACAATGTCCACTCTTTTTCCAGCGATGAAAGCAATTGGTGAAGAAGAAGGCGAACGGATTTTTTATTTAACAGCTAAGACCATCACGCGGCAAGTGGCTGAAGATGCTGTCAAAGCGCTGTCCGAAAAACAAGCGCAAACTAAGAGTATTACGTTAACAGCAAAAGATAAAATTTGTTTTTTAACTGAACGAAATTGTACACCAGAATATTGCCCGTTTGCTGACGGCTATTATGATCGTTTAAATGAGGGACTGTGGGATTTATTGCAACATGAAAATCATTTAACGAGAGAGGTTATTGAACGGTATGCACAAAAGCACCAATTGTGTCCATTCGAGTTGTCGCTAGATGCAAGTCTTTGGTGTGATTTAATTATTGGCGATTACAATTATCTATTTGATCCAACGGTTTATTTACGGCGCTTCTTTGAAGAACCCCAAAGTGCAGAAGAGAATATTTTTTTAGTGGATGAAACCCATAATTTGGTTAATCGTTCACGGGAGATGTATTCGGCCGCTATTTCTAGGAATGCGGTTTTGCAAATTCAAAAAAGATTGCAAAAAGAATCTGTTCAATTAAAAAGAGCTTGTCAAAAAGTCTTAACTACGTTTGATGATATTGAAGCAATCTGTGAAGAAAAAGACACGGATTTTTTTGCCCAACGCGCGCCAATTGATTCATTAGTTAAACAGATACAGCGATTAACAGAAGTAATTGCAGAATGGTTGCCAGAAAATCAACACATTGAGGAATTGGCGTCGATTCTCAGTTTTTATTTTGATTGTTTAAGTTATCTTCGAATCAGCGAGTATTACGACAACGGCTTTTATACGTCTATTTCTTTGCGAAACTATGACTGCGTTGTGAAACAATTTTGTGTCGATCCGGCTTATTTATTGTCACAACGATTAGATAAAGGGAAAGCGAGTATCTTATTTTCGGCAAGTTTAACACCTCTGAATTATTATCAAGAAGTGCTTGGTGGAGGTGAAGAAAGCCTACGTTATCGGATTCCGTATCCTTTTCCAGAAGAAAATCAATTGTTGATGATTGGTAGTCATCTCCAAACAACCTATAAAAACCGTGAAAAAAGTTATCCACAGATTAGTGAACTTTTAGGGAAGTTAAGTGAAACAAAAACAGGTAATTATTTAATTTTTTTCCCTTCTTATGCCTATATGGATGATGTCTATCAAGTATTTAGCCAACGTTACCCGCAAGTAAAAACTCAAATTCAGGGAACGGACTTAAACGAAAAAGAGCGAGAAGCATTTTTAGCTGAATTTAAAGAGAATCCTCAAGAAACTTTCATCGGTTTTTGTGTTTTAGGTGGTATATTTTCAGAAGGAATTGACTTGAAAGGTACCCGATTGATTGGTACGATAATTGTTAGTGTCGGGCTACCACAAATGAATCCGGAGCAAGAACTGATTCGCACTTTTTATCAAGAAGAGCGAGGGCAAGGGTTTCAATTTGCGTATCAAATTCCTGGCATGAATAAAGTCTTGCAAGCGGCTGGACGTGTCATTCGAGATGCGCAAGATAAAGGCTTTGTGTTGTTATTAGACGAACGATTTGAATTACCAAGTGTCCAGCGTTTCTTTCCGCCGCATTGGTTGGCGCATCGTAAGGCAAACACCAATGAACAACTCATTCAACAAGTGAAACAATTTTGGTTAAAAAATAAAGAAAACAAAGGAGGAAACAAATGAAGACCATTTTAGTCCTTCATACAGGTGGGACCATTTCCATGTCGAAAGTAGCAGGAGGAAGTGTTGCCCCGAATGAAAAAAATCCGTTGATGGAACAAGAAGCATTATTTTCTGGCAAGGTTCATTTAGTTGTCGAAGATATTTTTAATATTCCCTCACCACACATGACCTTAGAACGGATGTTTCAATTAAAAGAACGGATTCAAAAAGCCTATTCTGAACCAATTGATGGCGTGGTTATTACGCATGGAACAGATACATTAGAAGAAACTGCTTATTTTTTAGATATAACCTTAGAGAAAAAAATCCCCATTGTTTTAACAGGAGCAATGCGGTCAAGTAACGAAATCGGTAGTGATGGCTTGTATAATTTCATCAGTGCTATTTGGACTGCTTGTTCAGACGAATCGTACGATAAAGGTGTTTTAGTCGTGATGAATGATGAAATTCATACGGCGCGTTATGTGACAAAAACACATACAACGAACGTAGCGACGTTTCGGACGCCAACTTTTGGACCAATAGGAACCATTGCGAAAGAACGTGCTTTTTTTGCGAAAGAGGTCTTACCGCAAGAAGTTTGCGATGTTTCTTCTGTGAAAGGAAATGTTCACGTAGTGAAGGCCTATGCGGGGATGGGTGAACGGATGTTTGAATTATTAAACACCCCAGAAACGGATGGGTTAATAATTGAAGCGCTAGGTGCGGGTAATTTACCGCCAGAAACGCTCCCAGCATTACAAAAGATGCTAGACAACGGGATTCCAGTCGTTTTAGTTTCTCGTTGTTCCAATGGCATCGCTGAAGATATCTATGATTATGCTGGTGGTGGCGTTGGCTTGAAAAAAATGGGGGTCGTTTTTGCCCGTGGTTTAAACGGACCGAAAGCGCGGATTCGTTTAATTGTTGGTTTAAACAGCGAAAAAAATCCTGCAGAGTTAAAAGAATTTTTGGAACAGTAACTAATTTTAAGGAGAAAATAAATGAAGCTGTTTGAACGCATTCATCAAGATACTGAAATTCGACAAATTTATGATGCAATTGGTCAAATGGAAGATGAAGAAGCTGGGTGGGCATACCATAATTGGTTTCATGTAACCAATGTCGTAGCCATGACGGAAATGATTTTGAAACAACTTGCTGTTTCAGAGGAGTATTTAGAAGCGGCAAAAATTGCGGCACTGCTCCATGATGTGGGTGCGCTACAAGGAAAAGCAGGACATGCACTTCGGGGGAAACAATTTGCAGAAGCATATTTTCGTAAGCAAAAGATTTGTTTGCCTTATCAAGAAGAAATTTTATCTTCTATAGAAAATCATAGTAACGGCTTTGATTCGGAAGAGCTAATGACGCTAGCGCTAATCATTAGTGATAAATTAGATATTACAACCTCTCGTGTTGCCAAGGCTGGTTATTTCGTGCCGGGAATGCGGCAACTTCAATTTTTAAAGAAAATTGAAATTATGCTTTCAGAACAAGAGGTTTGTGTCTCGTTTACGGCAGAAGAAGAACTGGATTTAGAAGAATTAAATGCGTTTTATTTTATGCCAAAGGTCTTCAAAGCAATTGCCGCTTTTTCAGAAAAAATTCAACGCCGACCAATCGTTTTATTGAATAATCAAGAATGGCCGGTACCAAAACCAAAAAATCCTTCAACTGTTCATTAACAGTTGAAGGATTTTTTTAGCGATAATTATTAAACTCAAGAGCTATTGGTAAATCTAATTCTCGTAAAAGAGCCATGACTTTTTGTAAATCATCCCGACTTTTTCCAGTTACCCGAATTTTGTCTTCTTGGATTTGTGACTTAACTTTAATCCCAGAGTTTTTGATAGCTGTGTTGATTTTTTTCGCATTTTCTTTATCAATACCACTGATTAAATCACCATATTGGCGAGCAGTACCGCCTAAGGCTTTTTCACTTTCTGAGAAATGAATATTTTTAATCGGAACATTGCGTTTGACTAATTTTCCAAATAAAATATCCTTCACTTGCTCGACTTTATAATCATCTTCAGCTACGACTACTAGTTTATCGTTTTCCAATTTAATATCAGCAATTGACCCTTTAAAGTCAAAACGATTTTTCAATTCTTTCAAGGCAATTTGAATTGCGTTTTTGACTTCCTCCATATTGACCTCTGAAACTACATCAAAACTTGCTTCTTTTGCAGCCATGTAAAAACCTCCTAAAATATTCTTTGCTTCATCATATCATGAAATAGTAAAAAAGGTTAGGCTAGAATCATTTTGAATAGAGAAATAAGAAGATCAATTTTAGGGATATCTTCCCGCATTCTTTCATGGAAACGTTGCAAAAAAAATTTTCAATGTTCGCTTTTAGCCCCTTTTCTTTTAGGATAGAACCTGTTATTCTAAGTCAGAAGAATAGCGAAGGAGCGAAGAAAAATGAGTCGATTGGTTAGTACTTACCAAAGAAATGAATCGATA
>OKHK01000205.1_pt1 | contig 10629 bp, 10 predicted proteins | sample 1613011 | NCBI WGS metagenome assembly OKHK01 (sample SAMN04436831, study PRJEB24849) | human gut metagenome | biome: human gut; feature: NICU; material: stool | host: Homo sapiens | place: USA: Saint Louis, MO | collected 2011-08-09
TTAAGACACCGCCCTTTCACGGCGGTAACACGGGTTCGAGTCCCGTACGGGTCATAGTGAAGCATACAAACATTGTTTGTATGCTTTTTTTATTTTTATTACAAAAAAATGTCGTTGAAAGCGTTGACATTTGTTGTAAATATGTTATTCTTTGAATGTAGGGATAAGTAAATAGATGGATAGTGATTGTTTAAAGACAAGCTAAACCTAATTTTTTCATGAAGCGACAGGTGTGTCGTTCTTTTTGAAGAAATTGGGTTTTTCTTTTTTCAACGAAACACAAAGGAGGTGGGGCATTGATTATTCACAAAATTTTAAACAATAATGTGGTTATTACATTATTAGTACCGTTTTTCGTCTTGTTGATTGCCTTACCAATTGGTTTCTTAGTAATTGGGCCAATCGTTAGCATGCTAACAGATTTATTAAGCGCTGGCTTTACAGCATTAATGAGTTTCTCACCAGCTTTGTATGGTTTGATTCTTGGTTTCTTCTGGCAAGTCTTAGTTATTTTTGGTTTACATTGGAGCGTTGTGCCATTAGCTATTATGCAAGTGACACAAGAAGGTTCAAGCCAAGTATTAACGGGATCATTTGCAGCTAGTTTTGCGCAAACAGCGGTTGTTTTAGCGATGTTCTTCAAATTGAAAGATAAAAAGTTAAAAGCTTTGTGTCCGCCAGCAATTATCTCTGGTATTTTTGGTGTAACAGAGCCAGCAATTTATGGAATCACTTTACCAAAAAAATGGCCATTTATTTATTCAATGATTGGTGGCGCTGTCGGTGGTTTATATTTGATGATCAACAATGTGACAGCTTATACAATGGGTGGTTTAGGAATTTTCGGTGTGCTAAACTTTATCAATGGTGATGATGCAAGTGGGATGATTCAGTCCTTTATTGCAATTGCCATTGCAGCGGTCGTTGGTTTTGGTCTAACATTCTTCTTCTGGAAAGACAATACAGTTGAGGAAGAAGAAGTGATTATTGATAAAACAACGATTAAAAAAGAAAATATTACAAGTCCAGTCAAAGGACGAGTGTTATCTTTAAAAAATGCAGAGGATCCTGCTTTTGCAAATGGAGCTTTAGGAAATGGAGTCGTGATTGAACCAACGGAAGGTAAAGTGGTTGCACCCTTTGATGGAACGATTGTCACACTATTCCCAACAAAACATGCATTAGGTTTGATTTCAGATAACGGCACAGAATTATTGATTCATATTGGGATTGATACAGTTCAATTAGAAGGCGAAGGCTTTGAAGCTTTTGTAAAACAAGGTGACCGCGTGAAAAAAGGTCAAACATTAGTAACCTTTGATTTAGAAGGAATTAAAAAAGCTGGGTTTAGTACACAAATTCCAATCGTTGTGACGAATACAGCGGATTATTTAGATATTTTGGAAGTCGGCAGTAATGAAGTTTCAACAAGTGATGATTTGCTGACCGCTTTAATATAAAAAGATGTGGAGGAAGAGAATTTATGGCATTTAGAAAAGACTTTTTATGGGGTGGCGCAACAGCAGCCAATCAATGTGAAGGTGGCTATAACGAAGGCGGACGTGGTTTGGCAAACGTCGATTTAGCGCCAACTGGTCCAGATCGTTTTCCAGTAATCACTGGTGAAAAGAAAATGTTTAACTTTGATGAGGAACATTTCTATCCTGCACAAGAGGCGATTGATATGTATCATCGCTATAAAGAAGATATCGCCTTGTTTGGTGAAATGGGTTTTAAAACATACCGTTTATCCATTGCTTGGAGTCGAATTTTTCCAATGGGAGATGAAACAGAGCCGAATGAAGAAGGCTTGAAGTTCTATGAAGACTTATTCAAAGAATGTCATAAATATGGGATTGAGCCACTAGTAACGATTACACACTTTGACTGCCCAATGCACTTAGTGGAAGAATATGGCGCTTGGCGTAGTCGTAAGTTAGTAGGTTTCTATGAAAATCTTTGCCGTGTAATTTTCAACCGATATAAAGGATTAGTCAAATATTGGTTAACATTTAACGAAATTAATATGATTTTACATGCACCATTTATGGGAGCAGGTCTATACTTTGAAGAAGGCGAAAACAAAGAACAAGTGAAATACCAAGCGGCCCATCATGAACTACTAGCAAGTGCAATTGCGACAAAAATTGCTCATGAGGTAGATCCTGAAAACCAAGTAGGTTGTATGTTAGCGGCTGGTTCCAACTACGCTTATACTTGTAAACCAGAAGATGTTTTCGCTGCTCGACAAGCAGATCGTGAAAATTATTTCTTTATTGATGTCCAATCACGTGGGGAATACCCTGCGTATGCTTTAAAAGAAATGGCCCGTAAAGGTATTCAAATTGAAATGGAAGAAGGCGACGAAGAACTTTTAAAAGAACATACGGTGGACTTCATTTCGTTCTCTTATTATTCTTCTCGTGTCACATCAACAGATCCAGAAATTAATGAGCAAACAGCTGGTAACATCTTTGCCTCTGTGAAAAATCCTTATTTAAAAGCCAGTGAATGGGGTTGGCAAATTGATCCACTTGGTTTGAGAATTACGATGAATGACTTATATGATCGTTATCAAAAACCACTATTCATTGTTGAAAATGGCTTAGGAGCGGTAGATACACCAGACGAAAATGGTTATGTAGTCGATGATTATCGTATCGATTATTTGGCGGCGCATATTCAAGCGATGAAAGATGCCGTTGAACAAGATGGTGTCGACTTGTTAGGCTATACGACTTGGGGCTGTATTGATTTAGTATCAGCTGGAACAGGTGAAATGAAAAAACGCTATGGCTTTATCTATGTGGATCGCGATAACGAAGGAAATGGTACGTTAAAACGAAGCAAGAAGAAATCGTTTGATTGGTACAAAAAAGTAATCGCAACAAATGGTGAAGATTTAAGTAATTAATAAAATTAGCAACTATTAAAGGGCGTTTGACGTTGGCAGAAAAAACAAGGACTCTTCTGCCAGCGTCAATTCCCTTGATGGTTTCTTTGTTATGCCTAAAAACAGAGGGAAAGAGGGATTTTATGGGGCGGCGCAACAGCTGCTAACCAATATGAAGGTGGCTACCTTTCAGGAGGCAAAGGTCTGAGTACATTAGATGCAATTACTGGTGGTAGTCAAACAGAACCGCGACGGATTACGTATTTAACTAAAGAAGGCCAAAAAGCTTCGTGTACGCGCGACCAAGCATTACCCGAAGGAGCGATTGGCTATATCGATGAAGAATTATACTACCCTAGTCATGTAGCGACCGACTTTTACCATCATTACGAAGAAGATATCGCCTTATTTGCAGAAATGGGTTTCAAATGTTTTCGGCTGTCTATCGCCTGGAGCCGGATTTGCCCAAATGGAACAAAAGAGATTAATGAAGAAGGCTTAGCCTTTTATGATAAAGTTTTTGATGCTTTGCTACGCAATGGAATTGAGCCCGTTGTGACGATTAACCATTTTGATATTCCGATGTATTTGGCCGATGAATATGATGGTTGGAAAAATCGTGAAGTGATTGATTTCTTTGTTTTCTTTTGCGAAACCATTTTTACGCGTTATCAGGATAAAGTGAAGTATTGGATGACTTTTAATGAAATTAATTTTTTAAGAAGTTGGACGCAAATTGGGATTCACAATAATGATAAACAAAGTAAATATCAAGCAGCGCATCATCTATTTGTAGCAAGTGCGAAAGCAGTTGAATTAGGACATTCCATCAATCCAGATTTCCAAATTGGTATGATGGTGGCTTATATTCCAAGTTATCCTTTGTCCTGCAAACCTGAGGACGTGATGGCAGCTGTTCAATTTAACCGAGAGCAAGAATTTTATATGGATGTCCAGGCTAAGGGCTATTATCCAGCGCATAAGCTCAAAGAATTTGAGCGTGAAGGAATGACAATTCAAATGGAGTCAGAGGATTTAGCGATTATTCAAAAAGGAACAGTTGATTATATCGGGTTTAGTTATTATATGTCGACTGTTTCGACTGCTTATCCCGAAGAAGTAAAATATGTCGGAGGCAACCAAATGCCTGCGGTTAAAAATCCTTATTTGCAAGAATCTGAATGGGGCTGGGCTGTCGATCCTTTAGGGTTAAGAATTTCATTGTGTCAGTTGTCAGATCGTTACAATATGCCATTGTTTGTGGTTGAAAACGGGTTTGGTGCGGTGGATACATTGCAAGAGGATGGCTCGATTGTCGACGATTACCGCATTGATTATTTTAAACAACATATTGAAGCCATGAGAACCGCAGTAGAAGAAGACGGGGTTAACTTAATTGGTTATACGCCATGGGGTTGTATTGACTTAGTTTCAGCAGGGACTGGCGAAATGAAAAAACGTTACGGTTTTATCTATGTAGACATGGATGACGAAGGTCAGGGAACCTTGAAACGAACTAAGAAAAAATCATTTAATTGGTACAAACAAGTTATCGCTAGTAATGGTGAAAACTTAATAACTGAGTAGAAAATGAGGGGAAATAAAAAATGAAAAAACGATTGACGATTGTGGGGATGCTTTTTCTGGCCATTTTAGTAATGGTTGGTTGTGGTAAAAATCAGCAAGCAACGACAAAAGAAAAAGAGACAAAACCTGAAGAACTAACTCTTTACATTGTGCGCCATGGAAAAACCATGTTAAATACGACGGACCGCGTACAAGGATGGTCAGATGCGGTCTTAACACCAGAAGGTGAAAAAGTTGTGACAGCAACTGGGATTGGTTTGAAAGATGTTGCCTTTCAAAATGCATATAGTAGTGATAGTGGCCGCGCCTTGCAAACTGCTCAACTTATTTTAGATCAAAATAAAGCAGGCAAAGACCTTGAAGTCGTGCGTGACCCAGATTTACGTGAATTTAATTTTGGTAGCTATGAAGGGGATTTAAACAAGACAATGTGGCAGGATATTGCTGATGATCAAGGTGTTTCCTTAGAAGAATTTATGAAAAACATGACCCCTGAATCTTTTGCCAACAGTGTAGCTAAACTGGATCAACAGCGCGAGGAAAGCAAGAATAACTGGCCTGCAGAAGACTATGCTACAATTACCAAACGTTTGAAAAAAGGCTTAGATAAAATTGTTGCCACAGAATCAGCCAATCCCGGAAATGGCAATGTTTTAGTGGTCTCTCATGGCTTGAGTATTTCAGCGTTGTTAGCAACTTTATTTGATGATTTTAAAGTCCCAGAAGGCGGGTTGAAGAATGCTAGTGTCACAACAATTCATTACAAAAATGGCGAATATACTTTGGATAAAGTCAATGATGTCAGCTACTTAGAAGCAGGCGAAAAAGAATCAAAATAATCTAAGGCATCGAGAAACGGTCTAGTTAGGAGTTGGTGGAGCAAGAAAAGGGTTGCTTCACCAACTCCTATTGTTGTGTTCTTTTTTTATTAAAGGTAGAATCAGAAAGAAGAATTTTTTCATTGGGAGGAAATGAGATGAAAAATAGAACAAAATCACGCTGGAAAAAAATTGTCCTAGGACTTGGGCTTTTTTTAGTAATCTTAGTCATCGGTTTGACTATTTTTATTAAAAATAGTACGTATCAAGCAACCGATTCAGCCTTAAAAATAAGTCAAAGTGCCACGCAAGAAAAAAACTATGATTATTATACAAACGGGCAAAAAAATGATACAGCACTGATTTTTTATCCAGGTGCATTGGTTGCGCCCGCTAGTTATAGTGAATGGGCGCAAGAAGTTGCTACGAAAGGTTATGATGTCTATGTTGTTCATTTTCCTTTGAATTTAGCGGTTCTTGCACCAAATGCTGCAGAACAAATTATAAAGGATCATCCACAACAAAACTTCGTTTTGGCTGGGCATTCTCTGGGTGGTGTGATGGCTAGTCGTTTTGTAGCGGAAAATGAGCAACGAATCAAAGGCATGATTTATTTAGCCAGCTATCCTGACGAAAAAGGTGCACTAAACAAGCAAGATCTGCCGGTTCTGTCAATAACAGCCACAAACGATGGTGTTTTAAATTGGACTAGCTACCAAAAAGCCAAACAGTTTTTGCCAAAAGATACGCAGTATGTATCTATCGAAGGTGGGAATCATGCAGGGTTTGGTAATTACGGTGTCCAAAAAGGAGACAACAAAGCGACAATTTCTAACGAGCAACAGCAAACAGAAATCAGTCAATTGATTGTAGCGTGGCTACAATCACGCCCCAATAAATAATCCGATGAGCCGAAATGTTATTTTTTCGGCTCATTTTTACTGCGATAAACAGAGGGGGTTACGCCTGTTTCTTTTTTAAAAGTGGTGGCAAAATATGCTGCGGTTTGGAAGCCAACTTTTTTCGCGATTTGTTGAATCGTAAGGGGTGAATGGAGAAGCAATTCTTGGGCTTGCCTAATTCGGATACTTGTTAAATAAGCTAATGGGGTTTGTTTTGTCTGTTCCTTAAAGGTTCGCTGCAAATGAAAGGGACTACCGTGGCAGGCTTGCGCTAAATAGTCTAAACTTAATGGTTCCGCTGAATGCCGATCAATAAATTGCTTAATTTGAGCAACCCATTCCTCGTTAGGAACGACTTGCCCGGTTGGTTGACATCTTTTACATGGACGAAAACCAAGTGTTAAAGCTTCCTGAGCCGTTTTGAAGATCAGAACGTGGTTCTTGTTGGGCACACGGGAAGGGCACGAAGGACGACAAAAAATTTTAGTTGTGGTCACACCATAAAAAAAATCACCATCAAATTGCGTATTATTATTTTGAATGGCTTCCCAACGTTTCTGAGTAAGTCGATACGTTGTTTTCATTGTAAGCACACCTCCCGTTTTCTTCATTGTAAAAGAATCCCTAATAAAAACAAGTAAAAAGTGATAGGAGCGCAAGATTTTGAAAGCCAAAAGAATTATAATGAAGATAAGAAAAACACGAGAAAGAAGTGTAGAAATATGGCAAAAAAGATTTATTATGCGCAACAAGAATGGCAGAACGATCACTATTATCTTGGTGTGACAGACGCTGGACTAGCTTTTGTAGGTTCAGCCAATCAATCGATAGAAGAGCTGAAAAACTGGTATCCTCAAGCACAATTAGAAGCTTCTGAAAAGAAAACTGCGCCTTATAAAGAAGCATTAATAAGTTATCTTAACCAACATTCGACAACGTTTGCTTGCCCCATAGACATCAAAGGAACGCCCTTTCAAAAAGAAGTTTGGCAGGCGTTGCAAGAAATACCTTATGGTGAGACAATGACCTATCAAGAAATTTCAGAAAAAATTGGGCGTCCACGTGCGGTTCGAGCAGTTGGCACAGCGATTGGGAAAAATCCTTTATTAATGGTCATTCCTTGCCATCGAGTCATCGGCAGCAAGGGACAATTAACCGGTTACCGTGGTGGTTTAGCAATGAAACAAGCATTATTAACATTTGAACAGTCTTAAAAGGAGGCGGCGATGAACAACTATCAATGGTATACAGAACAATGGGGAAAACCTACAAGAGAGGATGATTTGCTGTTTTTATTGTTGACGGTGGGTGTTTTTCAAGTTGGTTTAAGTTGGAAAGCAGCCGCAGGGAAAAAAGTAGCATTCATGAAAAATTTTTGCCAAATGAAGCCGGAAAAAGTTGCCGCGCTGTTGCCTGACGAAGTCGATCGAATAGTAGCTGATCCAGATATGATTCGCAATCGGCGCAAAATTGAAGCAACCATTAAAAATGCGCAAGCAATTTTAAAAGTACAAGAAGAATTTGGCAGTTTTGCCAATTATCTATGGCAATTTGTAAAAAACGTCCCCGTTTTATCTATTTATGAAGAAGCATACCAAGTCCCGCGCACACAGCTTTTGTCAGATAACGTAGCAAAAGACTTAAAAAAAAGAGGATTTTCTTTTGTAGGTCCGATTGTCACCAATATGTTTCTGAAAGCTAGCGGGATTATCCAGGTGGAAATTTTAAATCCAGAATAAAGGAGTGTTAGGATGTTTGAAAATGAATCTCTCAGTTTTGAAGAACAAACAATTATTCAAGCAGCAGAGCGTTATGTTCAACAAGAATTAGCCAACGAAGCAAGTGGCCATGACTGGTGGCATATTTATCGAGTGACACAATTAGCAAAAACAATTGCAGAGAAAGAACAAGCAAATTTATTTTTATGTATATTAACAGCATTGTTACATGATATTGGCGATGAAAAATTTAACGAAAGTGAAGAGGCTGGCTTGCTAAAGGTGCAACAATGGTTGGAAGCAAATAACGTATCAACAGAGCAAACGAATCACATCCTTTCCATTATTGCTAATATGTCCTTTAAAGGAGGAAATACTGGGAAAACAGTTACTACATTAGAAGGAAAAGTGATCCAGGATGCGGATCGACTAGATGCCATCGGCGCAATTGGAATTGCACGGGTGATGGCTTATTCGGGAAATAAAGGCCGTTTAATTCACGATCCTCACAAACAACCTCGTGAACAGTTAACCCAAGAAGAATACCGGAATGGGGAAGATACTGCTATTATGCATTTTTATGAGAAACTTTTAAAGTTAAAGGAACAAATGAATACAAATTATGGTCGCTTATTGGCGGAAAAGCGTCATCAATTTATGGAACTTTATCTGGAGGAATTTTATCAAGAGTGGGACGGACACCGATAAATGAGGGCCAACTAAAACAGTCAGTACATTTCTTTTTGAATTTTAAGAGAACTCTTTTTTACAAATACCTCAGAAGTGGTAAAATGATGGATGAATAAACGGGTGGTTTATCTTAGTTTTACGTTACATATAGGAGGTAATTATGGAGACAAAAAAATCGAGCGGCATGTTTGCAGTTATTGCCGCACTGATTGCGAATATTTTAGTAGCGATTAGTAAATTTGTTGGTTTTGCTTTAAGTGGTAGTACCGCTATGATGAATGAAAGTATCCACAGTGTCGTGGACTGTAGTAATCAGGTGTTATTGCTTTTTGGGAATAAGCGCGCTTCTCGTGGACAAAGTGCGTTACATCAATTTGGAGAAGGCCGTGCAAAATACTTTTTTAGTACAATTGTTGCAACGATGCTCTTTTTTGGTGGGGGCGCGTTAGGCGTAATGGAGGCTATTCAGAAGTTACTGCATCCCTCTCATGAAGTAGAAAATGTGGCTATTGTCATTGGTATTTTAATTTTTGGTTTGCTTGTGGAAGGTAGCTCTTTGCGTGTAGCGATGAAAGAAATCAAAGAATTGAATACAGAGAAGTTATCGCTCTTAAAATTTTTGCGAGAAAGTCGTCACAGTGAAATTTTAATTATTTTTACGGAAGACTTTTGTGCGGTTATTGGTTTGTGTTTAGCTTTGGTGGGAACCCTTTTAACAATGGTAACTGGGATTGCTGCATTTGATGCTATCAGTGGTTTACTGATTGGTTTACTATTAATGTGTGCAGCCATTTTCTTAGCGAAAGAATTTTATAGTTTGATTATAGGAGAAAGTGTGACCGCTATAGATTTAGCAAAAATTAAAACCGCATTTGATCGGGCGGATGTTGAAAAACTAATTGATGTAAAGACCGTTCATTTAGGTCCAACTGAAATTTTAGTAGCGGCAAAAATTGATGTGGTAGAACCAATGGAAGAAGATGCACCTGATGTTGTGAATGCGATTGAACGAGACATTCGCAGTAAAATGCCTGATAAAAAAATCTATATCTATATTGAAGTTGACGATTATGATGTGAATTACGTTCGTAAATAACAAATGAAAGAATAACTTTAAAAAACAATATGGGGGAAGAAACGATGCAAGAGGCAATTATAACAAGTACAGTAGATTTAACCAGTGGTGGTTGCAACGCCTGTGGCTTAGTGGAAGATACCGTCTACACATTAGCAATGAATGGAGTGGACATTCCGTTAGATGGCTTGACTGTTGCTCATCTAGTTTCTGCTGTTGTTGCCAGAAATGGATTTAAACAGGAGCTGCAAATGGATATGCTAGATGACGAATATATCCTTTATCGAAAAGAAGACACAGCAGTAACTTTTAAAGAAACGTACAATCATTTAAGCTACGATAACGGTTCTGAAAAAATCCAATCTAAAAATAAACTGGAAGATTTACCAAAACTTTTTGAACAAGTCAATCAAATCCTAACAACTGTTTTTGGAATTGAAACTGTCAATTTTATTATAGAATAAAGTAAAAAATAGAACAGAAATTGGACAATCAATGAGTGAAAGAGATTGTCCAATCTCTGTTTTTTAATGTATAAATAGAAATAAAGACAAAAAATGATTAAGTTAAGTGAACGCCTTTATCGACATAAATGATGTCACCGACCACACCACTAGCTAGTTCACTGACTAAAAAGGCACAAGTGTTTCCGACTTCTTCAATGGTTACACCTGTTTTATCTGGTGTCCGCTCATTAGAAATACTAATCAATTGATCGTAGTCTTTTACACCAGTCACAGCCAATGTTTTAATCGCTCCTGCGGAGATTCCGTTGACACGAATTTTATCTGCAGCTAATTCAAAAGCTAAATATTTCACGGCAGTTTCTAAAGATGCTTTAGCAATCCCCATCATATTATAGTTAGGAATCGCACGTTCGGAACCTAAATACGTCAATGTGACAATTCCTGAACCAGGATTTAACAAAGGTTTCGCATAATGAGTG
>OKHK01000220.1_pt1 | contig 10006 bp, 8 predicted proteins | sample 1613011 | NCBI WGS metagenome assembly OKHK01 (sample SAMN04436831, study PRJEB24849) | human gut metagenome | biome: human gut; feature: NICU; material: stool | host: Homo sapiens | place: USA: Saint Louis, MO | collected 2011-08-09
AGTGATGGCGATAACCGCTTTGACTTCTGCGGTCGGTTTGAATTTCTTTTTGATTCCGGCAAAAGTTTTTTCGGCAGGGATGAACGGAATTGCGCAAATCATTGCTACATTATTATATACAAATTTAGGAATCCATATTAATACAGGGATCTTCATTTTATTTTTAAACATTCCCGTCTTCATTCTAGGGTTTGTAAAATTAGGGAAACAATCAACGATTCTTAGTTTCATCAATGTTATTGGCATTTCCGTTGTCACTATGTTTGTGCCAATCGTAACAGTCACAACGAATCCTTTGATGAACGCAATTATGGGTGGTGTCTTAGTCGGCGTTGGCGCAGGGCTTTCATTGAAAATGGGCTTTAACACTGGTGGCATGGACATTATTTCACTGATTCTTTCAAAAACAACAGGGAAAACAGTTGGTAATTTTATGTTCTTATTAAATGGTATACTATTATTTCTATTTACTGTTTGAGTCAGGTGGTCGACATGATTCATACCAGTCACCAAAAAGTCACAGCAATGATTGTCACCACGAGACCAGAAGCCGTTGCCTTAGAAGTTTCTCAACAAATTGCTCGTGGCATGACCTTGTTGCCTTCAATCGGCGGCTATTCAGGTGCAGAAGGTCGGATGATTATGATGGTCATTACTCGCTACGAACTCTATGATTTAGAACAAGCAGTTTACAGTATCGATGAGAATGCCTTTGTAAATATTTTACCAACACAATCGGTTTTAGGGCGTTTTGCCAATGAAGATGAACAACGGATTTTTCATAGTACAGGAACATTTCCTGAGCTTCAATCTTACAAGGTGAAACGTTATCCACCAAAGAAAAAATTAAAATAGCAAGTCGGCCTTCAGATCCCAAAGTCTTAACGGGAAAACTGGAGGTTTTTTTATAAAAATGAAGGTTATGTGAAAGAATAGACAAAAATTTTCTGAAAAAGGGAATTTTACTAGAAAAGTGTCAGGAATTCTGCTAAAATAGAACCGTTGGTTAGGGAACACCTAACAAATAAAGTTTTTAAAAACTTAGGAGGAATTTTTTATGCCAGTAGTATCAGGAGCAGAATTCTTAAAAGCAGCACGTAAAGGCGGCTATGCAGTAGGTGGCTATAACACAAATAACTTAGAATGGACACAAGCGATTTTAGAAGCAGCAGAAGCTAAAAAAGCACCAGTTCTAATCCAAACATCAATGGGCGCTGCTAAATACATGGGCGGCTACAAAGTAGCTAAAGACATGATTACTAATTTAGTAGACTCAATGAATATCACAGTTCCAGTAGCAATTCACTTAGACCACGGTGACTACGAAGCTGCTTTAGAATGTATCGAAGTTGGCTATACTTCAATCATGTTTGATGGTTCTCACTTACCATTCGAAGAAAACTTAAAATTAGCGAAAGATGTAGTTGAAAAAGCTCACGCTAAAGGTATTTCTGTTGAATGTGAAGTTGGTTCAATCGGTGGTGAAGAAGACGGAATCATCGGTACTGGCGAATTAGCTGATATCGAAGAATGTAAACAAATGGTTGCTACAGGTATTGACTACTTAGCATGTGGTATCGGTAACATCCATGGTCAATATCCAGAAAACTGGAAAGGTTTAGCATTTGATCACTTACAAGCAATTGCTGAAGCTGTCGGTTCTGATGTACCTCTAGTATTACACGGAGGTTCTGGTATTCCTCAAGAACAAATTGAAAAAGCAATTTCAATGGGTATCTCAAAAGTTAACGTAAATACAGAATTCCAATTATCATTCGCTAAAGCAACGCGCGAATATATTGAAGCTGGTAAAGATTTAGAAGGTAAAGGATTTGACCCTCGTAAATTATTAGCACCAGGTAAAGCTGCAATCATCAAAGATGCAGAAGAACACATTGATTGGTTCGGTTCAGCTAACAAAGCTTAATCAACTAGTTACGTTAAAGACAGCCACAGCACGTGGCTGTCTTTTTTATTTTTTGTTATTTTTTCATTCTATTAAAATACCTGAGAAGTTTTCTTTTTTCTTAAGCTTGATTATGATAGAATGATTGGGTAGTTTATTTAGAAAACGTATATTACAGATAGGTGAGAATATAAATGAAAAAAATCGTAATCAATGGGAATCGTCCATTAAAAGGCGAAGTAACCATTAGCGGCGCCAAAAATAGTGTGGTCGCTTTAATTCCAGCTGCTATTTTAGCAGATTCGCCCGTGACTTTAGATGGCGTTCCTGACATTCAGGATGTTCACTCATTAATTGAAATTTTAGAAATTATGGGTGCTAAAATTACTTTTGAAAATAATACATTAATTATTGACCCAACAGAAGTTGTTTCTGTGCCAATGCCAAAAGGAAAAATCAATAGCTTACGTGCGTCCTATTATTTTATGGGCTCACTTCTTGGTCGATTTGGGGAAGGCGTTGTCGGCTTACCTGGCGGTTGTTACTTAGGCCCTCGTCCAATTGATTTACATATCAAAGGATTTGAAGCATTAGGCGCTCATGTAACCAACGAACATGGGGCGATGTACTTGAGAACAGACGAAGCTGGCTTACAAGGAACACGAATTTTTATGGATATGGTATCTATTGGCGCTACAATCAATGTCATGTTAGCCGCAGTTAAAGCCAAAGGCAAAACGATTATTGAAAATGCTGCGCGTGAGCCAGAAATTATTGATATTGCTACATTATTAAATAACATGGGTGCAAAAGTTCGAGGAGCTGGAACGGATGTTATTCGGATTGAAGGAGTCGAAGAATTACATGGCTGTCGTCACTCGATTATTCCAGATCGAATTGAAGCTGGGACTTATTTAGCTATGGCAGCAGCTATGGGTGAAGGAATCAAGGTTCGAAATGTTATTTATGAGCATTTAGAAAGCTTCATTGCGAAATTGCAAGAAATGGGCGTTAAGATGACAATTGAAGAAGACATGATTGAAGTTCATCCGTCACATGATCTGAAAATGACGACGGTGAAAACCTATCCGTATCCTGGTTTTGCCACAGACTTGCAACAACCGTTAACGCCATTAATTTTAAAAGCGCAAGGAACTGGTGAAATTATTGATACGATATATGCTCAACGAAATAAGCATATCCCTGAGTTAGTGCGGATGGGGGCTGATGCTTCGGTTGAAGGCAATATGATTATCTTAAATGGCCCAAATCAATTGCACGGTGCAGAAGTAGTCGCCTCTGATTTACGGGCAGGCGCTTGCCTAGTCACTGCCGGCTTGATGGCTGAAGGTACGACCACGATTTATAATGTAGAATATATTTTACGTGGGTACGACCACATTATCGAAAAGTTAACTGCTTTGGGTGCTGATATTCAAATGCTAGAAACCGAAGAACAAGAAGGTCCGTTTGAGGTGGATCAATGAGCGACTATTTAACAATGGCTGAATTGGAAAACAGTACGTTAAAAGATATTTATGCGTACGCGAAAGAGTTTAAAATTCCTTATTATAGCCAAATGAACAAAAAAGAATTGTCTTTAGCTGTGATTCGTGCACAAGCTGAGAAGCAAGGGTTTTTCTTCATGGAAGGAATTTTAGATATTGTTTCTCAGGATGGTTATGGCTTTTTGCGGCCAATTAATTATGGACCAAGTGCAGAAGACATTTATATTTCTTCTTCTCAAATTCGTCGTTTCGGATTGAGAAATGGGGACAAAGTAGCTGGCAAGGCGCGTCCGCCAAAGGAATCAGAACGTTACTATGGACTCATGCATGTTGAAAGTGTCAATGGGAAAGATCCTGAAGAAGCGAAAGAGCGGCCACATTTTCCAGCGCTAACACCGTTGTATCCTGAAAAACAATTAACGTTAGAAACAACGGCTGGCAGATTATCAACACGAATGATTGATGTATTTGCCCCAATTGGTTTTGGGCAACGTGGTTTAATTGTAGCGCCGCCAAAAGCGGGGAAAACAAGTGTTTTAAAGGAAATTGCTAATGGGATTACAGAAAATCATCCTGATGTGGAATTGATTCTGTTGTTAATTGACGAGCGTCCTGAAGAAGTGACTGATTTAGAGCGAAGCGTTAAAGGCGATGTAGTTTCTTCAACTTTTGATCAACAACCACAAAATCATACGCGAGTTGCTGAATTGGTTCTGGATCGAGCAATGCGCTTAGTTGAAGACAAACGGGACGTAGTTATTTTAATGGACAGCATCACTCGTTTAGCAAGGGCCTATAATTTAGTGGTCCCGCCTAGTGGTCGAACCTTAAGTGGCGGAATAGATCCAGCTGCGTTTTTCAAACCTAAACGATTTTTTGGTGCTGCCAGAAATATCGAAGAAGGGGGCAGTCTGACTATTTTAGCCACGGCATTGGTGGATACAGGTAGCCGAATGGATGATGTCATCTATGAAGAATTCAAAGGCACAGGCAACATGGAGCTCCATTTATCTCGTGAATTAGCAGAGCGCCGTATTTTCCCAGCAATTGATATTAAAAAATCAAGTACGCGAAAAGAAGAGTTGTTAATGACACCAGAACAACTAGAAGAAACGTGGAAATTGAGAAATAATATGTCAGGAGACTCGCTGGAATATACGGATCAATTCATAAAAATGTTGAAACGGACCCAAAATAATCAACAATTATTTGAAGTTTTCCATGATGTTTCGTTTGGCAAACAAATTAAAAGAAATCCAAAAAGATAATTGCATACCAACTGAAAACATGGTAAGATAGCATTGTTGTATACCGACAAAATAACTCTGATACAGCAAATGGATCAGGGCAAAGGAGCGAAAAAACGTATGAAACAAGATATCCATCCAAATTACCAACCAGTAGTATTCATGGATTCAACAACAGGTTTCAAATTCCTTTCAGGTTCAACTAAAGGATCTTCAGAAACTGTTGAATGGGAAGATGGCAACACTTATCCATTATTACGTGTTGAGGTTACTTCAGACTCACACCCATTCTACACTGGTCGTCAAAAATTCACACAAGCCGACGGACGTGTGGACCGTTTCAACAAAAAATACGGTCTCAAAGACGAAAACGCAAATCCAGACGCATAGTCTTTCAAAACATTGTTATGACAAGGTTTATAGAGGTTTTCCACTGTGGTGGGAAACCTCTTTTTTTGTTGGATAGGCAGTTTTAAATTCAGAGAAATTATTTAAATATTATTTTATTTAACTGAAAGTATAGCTAGTCCGTATACCGTATAATTTAAATTATTTGGATAGTATACATATTGTAAAGTGCAATTGTCTTTTTAGAATCTTTAAGGTATAATTTGTTTTAATGAGTTTATATGTAAGCTTTTTCTTTTTAAAGACTTTGATCATATCTTTTTTATAAGAAAACTATTGTTTGTGAAAGGATATAAAAGTGCTAAAACAATTGTACTTAACAGTATTAAGATGGAGACCGTACAAGCATAAAAAAGTAAAAATTGTGTACATAATGAGTTTCCCAAGAAATGATGGACATTTAATTGAACAATTAGAACAACAATATCACGGAATGATAATAGTACTTTATACAAAAAATTGTCAATCATACGCAGCATCCTTAAATCAAAAAGGCATAAAGACGATACTTTTTGATAAGAAAACTTTGTTGATTACAACGGCGATTTCATACTTGAAGTCAGCGCCGTTAATTTTTGTAGATAATTATTTTCCAGAATTGGCAATTTTAAAAAAAAAGCAAGTAGTTATCCAATTATGGCATGCTAATGGGGCTTTAAAACAGTTTGGCTGGGGTGCTTATCACACGAAACATAGAAGTAGCAAGGATCAAATCAGGTTTCAAAAAGTTTACGATAAAATGAATTATTTTATCGTTAATTCACTAAAAATGGAAGCAATTTTTAGAAACAATTATCGTCTCGAGAATGCTCAATTTTGTCATTTTGGTTCGCCGCGTCTTGCTTATCTTGAAAAATTAGAGGTAGGAGAAACAAATCAGAATAATAAAGTTTTATATGCACCAACTTATCGAGAGGGAATGAATGAAATGATGCTTGTGATAAATCAAGCAATAAAGGCTTTTTCTGCTATGCCAAATTTTCATTTTTATATGAAATTACATCCATCAATCCAGTTAGATGCCATTGAACTACCGAGAAATGTTTCTATTTGGGAAAAGCATATTTTTGAAAGCTTTAGTGAAATAGGCTACTTGATTACTGATTATTCGAGTGTGGTCTTTGAATACATGCATGTTAAAGAGCAACCGAATATTTTATTTTTTTGTCCAGATTTAGAAAAATATGCATTAAATCCTGGAATTGAGCCTGATTTTTTTGAATATTTACCAGGACCGTTAGTTGAAAATGAAAAACAGTTGATTGTGGCATTGTCAAATTTTTCAATAAATAGTTATAAAGATAATATTACTAGAATTAACGAAGAATGGAATCAATATCAGTCAAAAGAGACCATTAATAAAATAGTAGAGTTGGTAGAGAGAATCTTGGGGGGATTTTGTGAAAAGTAAGGTACGCACTGAATATATTGGGGGATTACCAGTTGACGTATTAACACATCAAGAAATTATGGATGACTTAGAAAGTTATCTCAAAGCTAAAGAGAAAATGATTGTAACTAGCGTTAATCCGCAGATTTCATTGTTAGCATTTGAACATCCAGAAGTTAAGTTATATTTGAAAAGAGCAACTCATCGGATTGCAGATGGGATAGGTGTGGTCAAGGCATCGAAGCTAATGGGTGGGTCTATTCGTGAAAGAGTTACAGGAATTGATGTCATGGATAATTTTTTAGAGTATGCAAATCAACATAAGGAACGAATCTTCTTGTATGGTGCAAAGCAAGAAGTAGTTGAAGCAGCAGCTAAAAATATTCAACGACAATATCCAGGGATTGTTATTAGCGGTATTTTACATGGCTATACAAAGAAAAAACAGCAAGAAATTGTGGAACAAATTAACAAAGCTGAACCAAGGTTTGTCTTTGTAGCATTAGGTTCACCGAAACAAGAGATTTTTTTGGAACAAACAATTGATCACCTGACAGCTAATGTATTTTTAGACGTAGGCGGTACTTTTGACGTATTAGCTGGATCAGTAAAAAGAGCGCCAGAATTTTATATAAATCACAATTTGGAATGGTTATATCGTTGTTTGACAATGAAGAGATACGATCGGTTAATGCAAATTCCTAAATATATTTATTTGACTATTAAGTATCGGAACAACAAGTCTAGGGGGCAGTAAATGATTATTTTGTTTATTTGGGAAAATGACTTAGACACAACTTTTTATATCGTGAAAATAGAGAAAGATGAGAAGTTCATTTTACGAGTACCACCTATTCACAAACTAAGTAAATTTGTTCAAAATAATCAATGGAATAGTTTGATAGAAGAATTAAGAAAATTGTCTTCATATGAAGTAACTGAGTACATAATTATAAAAAAAGCAATGCTTTTTTCGTATCTTTTTGAAGACGATAAAGAAATTGTTATTTCAAATCAAAGTGAGCGGCATCTAATAGATCAAAATGGCAAAGAATGGTTTTTACCAAAAGGAAAAGTTGCTGTAAATCAAGAGGTGCTTTCAGAATATCTTCGTTTTAGTCATTCAGATGCTGAACGTTCATTTGAGCATCAGGAACACATTTTTCGTTTAACGAAAATTAAATTATTAAAAGATAAAAATCCGTTAAAATTGCAAAAGCAGTTAAAGCAATTAAAAAAAGCTACAACAACGTCTTTCTCTATAAAATCTCTGAGTAAGTTATTACTAATCTATACTGCTACAGAAAATAAAAAATTTGATCGAAAAACCATCAAAGTCAATCAAGAGTAGCCTTTTTTCTATTCATAAAAATTGATAATTAACGAAGAAATATCAAAGTACAAATGGAGGTTTTTATGAAAAAAATACTTACTTACGGCACATTTGACCTCCTGCACTATGGTCATATTAATTTGTTGAAAAAAGCGAAACAACAAGGGGACTACCTGATTGTTGGACTATCAACAGATGCTTTTAATTTAGAAAAAAAGAAACAAAGTTATTTTTCATATGAAAAACGTAAACAATTATTAGAGGCAATTCGTTATGTTGATTTAGTTATTCCTGAAACTAGTTGGAAACAAAAAGTTTCCGATATTGCTGAATTTAAAATTGATACTTTAGTCATGGGCGATGATTGGCAAGGGGCTTTTGATTTTCTAGAAGTTGAAACAACCGCAAAGGTTCTTTATTTGCCACGAACGCCAGAAGTATCAACCACACAGATAAAAAAAGAATTATATTATAGTGAATAATAAAAAGTCTCCTTGGTATTTTTCAAGGAGACTTTTTTCAAGATTATCCTTCCCAAAAGTCAAAGATTAATCAGCATTGTTTCGCTGATTTGTTAGACTAGTAGGTACATTCAGCTTTATAAAGGAGATCTTGAAGAAATGAGTAGAAAAAAAGTCGGTGTTTTCTGTCTATTTCTGTTTTTCACATTTTTTATTATTGTTCCAAAAGTAGAAGCTACAGAAGAAATGAAGACTAAATTTACAGTAACGCCTGTTTTACCAGAAAATCAAGTGTCAGGAACATCAAGTTATTATGATTTAATTCTGGCACCAAAGCAATCTTCCACTATTGTCTTAGATATAAAAAATAAGACAGACGAAAAATTGTCCCTCGTATTGACTCTAGCAAATGCATCAACAAATGATAACGGGTTGATTGTGTACAATGATTTTGATAAACCACTTGATTCATCGTTAAAGGTTCCGCTGACAGACTTGGTTACTTTAGAAAATGAGGAAGTGAGTGTGCCGCCTCATCAAACAGTATCAGCAAAGATGAAGGTGAAGGGACTTGATCAGCCTATCAAAGGAGTTGTTTTAGGCGGGGTTTATGCGCATCTCAAAGATGAAAAAACAGAGGAAGAGAACCAAACAACGGGATTAACCAGTCGCTACGGGTTTAATGTTGCGATTGCCATGAGGAGTGCTGAGAATGCTCCTTTAACAGAGGTGAACCAACTGAAATTAGCGAAAGTAACACCTACAATTGCTTTAGGGGCCAAATCACTAAAGGCGGTCATTCAAAATCCATATGCTGCTATTTTTCCAGAAGTTCGTTTAGAAGGTCAAGTGATAAAAAAAGAATCCTCTAAAAAAATTGCACAACGGACACTAAAAAAATGTTCGCTTTGCCCCAAATAGTTCCATGAATTTTCATCTTGATTTGGGTAAACAACCGCTAGATGCTGAGACTTATATATTTACAGGACGTGCTATTTTACAACAAGATGAACAACAGTCTTGGCCTTTTCAACAAGAATTTACGATTAACACTCGTGAAGCAAAAAAATTGAATCAAGAGGCTACGGTCAAATGGGTCCTACCTACATGGTGGTTACCGACTTTCTACACGTTGTTAGTAATCACAATTGGGGCAATTTATAGTGTCATTTGGCGCAATAATTATCAAAAAACAAGCGAAAAGGAGAGTGAGAATAATGGCTAGTTGGTTTTGGTTATCTGGCGGTTTAGCGGTCATTTGTTTTATGTTTTTCCTCTTTTCTTTGCTGACTAGTATGAGTTTTATTCAGCATGCAAAAGAACCCAGAAGTATTCTAAAAGAAACGCTTTTAAGTTGGTTAATGCTTTTACTTAGTGGTGGGTGGATTACAATCGGACTATTGTTATATTTTTCGCTAAAGAATCAATAAACAAAAAACGAGCATTCATTGTTAGATAACCGTGAATGCTCGTTTTTTTGTTTTAGGAAAATGCTCTTTAGCAACTTGCCAGATTTCATTGGGCAACCTGACTGAAATTGTTAAATTGTTCTGTCGAAACGACAAAAAAGTGGTAAACTAAACGTGTATGTTAGTTATTTAATCAAAAGTAATGTATCCGCTTACTTATAAAATGGAAACGAAGGAGCATATTGCAATGACAGAAAAACTTTTAGGAAGTATCGAAGCCGGTGGCATAAAATTTGTATGTGGCGTTGGGACAGATGATTTGACCATCGTAGAACGTGTCAGTT
>OKHK01000226.1_pt1 | contig 9839 bp, 8 predicted proteins | sample 1613011 | NCBI WGS metagenome assembly OKHK01 (sample SAMN04436831, study PRJEB24849) | human gut metagenome | biome: human gut; feature: NICU; material: stool | host: Homo sapiens | place: USA: Saint Louis, MO | collected 2011-08-09
CTTCTGGTAAAGTAAAACCTGGTTTGCCAACTTCAGGCACAGTGGCTGCTTTTAAAGCCACTCCAATTGTTTTCGTGGCTGCTACAATCTTTTCTCCTAAAGAAACTAGCTCTTCTAAAGAAGCACCTTGGCGGGCATGGTGTCCTAAAATTTTATGGACAAGAACAGTCCCGGCAACGCCGCGTTTTCCAGCGGTATAGGTGCTATCTTCGACAGCAATATCGTCATCGACAACGACCATTTCTACATGAATGTCTTCCATATCAGCCATATCTTTGGCCATTTCAAAGTTCAAAATATCGCCTGTATAATTTTTTACGATTAACAGAACACCGGCCCCTTGGTCTGCCGCTTGGATCCCTGTTAAAATTTGATCTGGTGTTGGTGAAGTAAAGACATCACCTAAAACTGCGGCATTTAACATTCCATCACCAACAAACCCAGCATGTGCAGGCTCATGACCACTTCCGCCACCAGATACTAACCCAACTTGTTTGTTTGAGTCGTTGCGAGCAATCACGCGAGAATCTTCGACTTGATGAACAAGGTTTCCATAGCTTTTCACAATTCCTTGGAGCATTTCTTCGACAATTTTACCAGGTTCATTAATAATTTTTTTCATTTAGTTCCACCCTTTCTTACCAGCATTTTGAGCTTCTGCTAAAATTTGCGTCAAATCATCTGAGACACCTGCAGTAATTGCTGCCGCAAAGGCACCTTCAACCAATGGTGCATCGACTAAATGATAATGTTTCTGTTGGTCTTCTTCTAGCATATCAAAAGCTAATTCTGAACTTAAAACGGCACTGCCTAAATCGGCAAAAATTAAAAATTCTCGGTCAGAGTCCGCTTCGTTAATCGTGTCAATGATTTTCATTGGATCTGAACCTAATGAACCATCTGATGTACCACCAAGTGAATGAATTGTAATTTCTTCACTGGCGTTCATCTGTTCAATCATCTCTTTAATACCATCTGTAATCATTTTGCTATGTGAAACGAGTAAAATATCTGCTTTCATGTGGACACTTCCTTAATCTAATTTATGTCTTGTTTTATATTCTTGTCCGACTTTATCTGCAACAATGATTGCATTCGCTACTTCTTCAACGACAATTGGGAATGGCATTGAATGAATTGATTCTTCTGGAATGCAAGCAATTTTGGCTACTTCCAATGCTTCTTCATAAGTGATTTCATCGACACCAATGTCTGAAAGCGTTAATGGTAAACCTACAGAAGCGCTAAAGTCTAAAACAGCTTCTAATTCGTCTTTTGCTGCATCTTCTAATACAAGTTGTGCAATCGTTGCAAAGGCTACTTTTTCACCATGTAAATAACTGTGCGCACCAGGTAAGACTGTCATACCGTTATGAATCGCATGCGCTGCAGCTAAACCGCCACTTTCAAAACCTAAGCCTGAAAGTAAGATATTTGTTTCGATAATCTTATTCAATGATTCAGTAACCACATTTGCATCACAAGCTAATTTCGCTTTTAACCCATCTTCCTGGAGGTTTTCCCAGCAAAGTTTTGCCATGGCCAAAGCTGCATATGTGCCGCTAGCAGCAGGCGTTAAGCCTTCTCTTGAACCCATTGGCAAACTAGCATTAACCCGAGAATATGAATTGTGTGTTGCGCGTGCTTCAAAATATGTGGATAAGGCATCCCCCATTCCAGCAACTAAAAATCTAGTTGGCGCTTTGGCAACCACTTTTGTATCAACCATAACGACGCTTGGACTTTGTTTAAAGTAAGCATAATCATCAAATGAGCCATCTTCATGATATAGTACAGCTGAATGCGAAGTTGGTGCATCTTGAGCCGCAATCGTTGGTACAATAATTAAGTTTTCACCTTCTGCTACGACTTTTGAAGCATCGATTGCTTTACCGCCACCTAAACCAATGATACAGTCTGCTTGTTCTTTTTGTCCAACGTTTTGCAAGCGCTTTGTTTCTTCACGCGTTACTTCTCCACTAAAGCCACCCTCTACGAAGGTAATGTCAAACTTTTTCGCTGTTTCTTCCAATTGTGGACGTACACGATCAACGTCAGCAGGATTTGCAATTAGTAACGCTTTTTTTCCAAAAGTTGAAACGAAGTAACCTAAGTTTAGTAATTCATCTTCCCCTTGAACATATTTCGTTGGTAAAATCAATGCTTTTCTCATGTTGATAGCCTCCTATATTTTGTTTACATACATAGTATAAAACGCTTTCATTCAAAAAGCATTGAACTTTTGGTATCGTTTTCTTGCAAAAAATGATAGAATTATTTTGTGAAATAATAAAATATTATGATTTTTAAACTTTAGATTGAAGGATTGCCTTATGACTGTAGAATTAAAAAATATTTTAGATTTAGAAAAGTGGGAAAAATTGCAAGAATCATTGGCCTTAAGCACTCGTTTAGCTATTATTTTAGTCGATTATAAAGGTCGTCCTGTGACGAAACATAGTCAAGTTCAACCCTTTTGCCAACTGGTACGTCACTCCCCTGAGCTCTCAAAACTTTGTGAAAAATGTGATGCTCGTGGTGGCTTGGAAGCTGTTCGCACTGGTCAGCCTTTTACCTACCGTTGTCACTTTAACATCGTTGATATGGCCATCCCCATTATTGTTGATGACCAGTATGTAGGAGCCATTATGGCTGGTGAAGTTTTGCTCGAAGATCACCAAGAAGAGTTAGAACAGGTTTTAACCATGAATGATGCCTTCATTCAAGAATTTTTAGTAACACACCAAGAGCTGTATCAACAATACCCTGTTTTAGAACTAGCAGACTTAGAAAAGAGCGCGACATTAATCGCTGATCTAAGCCAATATATTATTTCTGAAGCCATCAAAAAAGATTATTTAATCAATACGTACAAACAGTCCTTACAGATTAGTTCGCGAAAAGAAGAGCTGGAGCCATTGAATATGATCCAAAAAGATATTCAACAAACTTTATTAACTGCTCAATTAACTCCTTCAAGTGCCTATCAAACTAAAAATAAGCAATTACAACCGGTTTTAGATGCCCTTTGGGAAAACAAATCGCTGCGTTTAAATTTACAAGAACTGGCAGACCTTGTTCATTTGACACCGACGTATTTAAGTCGTTTATTAAAAGAGGAGTTTGGTATTCCCTTTAGTCAATTTTATCGACAATTAAAAATCACATGGGCTAAACAGCTTCTTTTGGAGACAGATAAAACAATTGCCCAAATCAGTGAAGATTTAGGGTTTGTTGAAGATAGCTATTTTGTCCGGATCTTTAAACAAGAAACGGGTGAAACACCCCTTAAATACCGTAAAAGAAAGAACAGAGCATAAAAAAAACAACGACTCCTAGAAGTCGTTGTTTTTTTACACCTTTTGCTCTTGCTGTGGCTAATGCAACAAGTGCAAAAGGCGCATTATATCTGTCGTGCGACAAAGTGATACTATTAAATATGAATTGGTAAACCTAAAGCCAATTCAGCTGTATCCATAGTGATTTCGCCCAATGATGGGTGTGGGTGGATTGTTAAAGCAATGTCTTCTGCATTCATGCCAGATTCAATAGCTAAAGCTAATTCAGAAATCATGTCACTTGCACCGACACCGGCAATTTGTGCACCGATGATGACATTGTCTTCTACAGTTGTAACTAAACGCATGAATCCTTCAGTTTTATCTAAAGAGATTGCACGGCCGTTACCAGCAAATGGGAATTTATAGCCTTTTGCTTCGATTCCCGCTTCTTTTGCTTCTGCAACAGTCATACCAACGCTTGCCAATTCTGGATCAGTAAAGGCAACAGCTGGCATTGCTTTGTAATCAACTGCAACTTTCTTACCAGAAATTGCTTCAGCAGCAATTTTTGCTTCGTAGCTTGCTTTATGCGCTAACGCAGCACCTGGTACGATGTCGCCGATTGCGAAGATGTTTTTCACGTTAGTACGTCCTTGGTTGTCAACTGGGATTAAACCACGTTCGCCAATTTCAACGCCCGCTTGTTCTAAGCCTAAGTCGTCTGTGTTTGGACGACGTCCAACAGTGACCATTACGTAATCTGCTTCAACACTTTCTTCTTTTCCGTTAACTTCATATTTAACAGTGACGCTATCGCCATTGTCAACAGCTTCTTTAGCCATTGCAGAAGTCACGATTGTTACGTTTTTCTTCTTGAAGTCGTCTGTGACAACTTTAACCATATCTTTTTCATAAGTTGGTAAAATTGATGGGCTACCTTCTAAAATTGTTACTTCTGAACCTAAGTTAGCATAAGCGCCACCTAATTCAGCACCGATGACACCGCCACCGATAATAACGAATTTTTTAGGAACTTCTTTTAAGTTTAAACCGCCTGTAGAATCTAACACGCGTCCGCCAAATTTGAATCCTGGGATTTCAATTGGACGAGAACCTGTTGCTACAATAGCATTATTGAATGAGTAAGTTTGTGCTGAGTCTGGGTGAATAACACGCAATGTATTTTCGTCAACGAAAAATGCTTCGCCTTCAATAATTTCTACTTTGTGTTTTTTCAATAACATGCCAACGCCGCTTGTTAATGATTTAACAACTGTGTTATCTTTCCAGTCTTGTGTTTTTGCAAAGTCTAATTCGACTCCTTTAGCTGTTACACCAAAAGTTGAAGAATCTTGTGCTTCTTGGTAATGATGTCCAGCAGCAATTAAAGCTTTTGAAGGAATACATCCAACGTTTAAACAAACGCCTCCGATGTATTCACGTTCGATAATCGCAACTTTTTGACCCATTTCTGCGGCACGAATTGCGGCAACGTATCCTCCAGGACCAGCTCCGATTACGACTGTATCTAGTTCAATGGCGAAATCTCCTACTACCATTTGTTAATCATCCTTCCATTAATAGTAATTCTGGATCAGCTAATAAGCGTTTAATGTTGTTCATTGCTTTTTGAGCAGTTGCGCCGTCAACGATACGGTGGTCAAAGCTTAATGATAATTTCATCATGCGTCCCACAACGATTTCGCCGTCTGCATTAACAACTGGTTCTTGTGCAATTGTACCAACGCCTAAAATAGCAACTTCAGGGTAGTTGATTACTGGTGTAAACCAGCCGCCACCGACTGAACCAATGTTACTAATTGTGATTGTACCATCACGCATATCTTGTGCAGTTAATTTGCCTTCGATAGCCAATGCTGCTTTTTCGTTGATTTCATCAGCGATAGCAAACATGCTCTTCGTATTAGCATTTTTAACATTTGGTACATATAAGCCATGATCTGTATCAGTAGCGATACCAATGTTAAAGTAATTTTTGTAAACAATTTCTTGTGCTGCGTCATCGATTGATGCATTCAAGATTGGGAATTTTTGAACAGTTGAAGTCAATGCTTTTACAACGTATGGTAAGAATGTTAATTTTGTACCATTTGCAGCAGCAACATCTTTAAATTTCTTACGGTGATCCCATAATTTAGAAACTTCTACTTCATCATGTAATGTTACGTGAGGAGCAGTGTGTTTGCTGTTAACCATTGCTTTAGCAATTGCTTTACGTGTTGGTGTCATTTTTTCACGTGTTTCCATTTCGCCTAAATCAGAAGTAAAGGCTTTTGGCGCTGCTTTAGGTGCAGCTGCTTCCGCTTTAGGTGCTGCTTCTGTTGCGGCAGCTTCAGTAGCTGGTGCTGCTTGAGAGCCACCAGAAACAAAGGCATCAATATCCGCTTTAATGACACGGCCACCTTTACCAGTTGCAGTTACTTGTGTAATATCAACGTCTTTTTCACGCGCATACTGACGAACAGATGGCATTGCTAAAACGCGTTTGTTTGGATCAGCGGCTGCAACTACGCCTGTTGAAGCGGCTGGAGCTGATGCTTCCGCTTTAGGAGCGTCAGTAGCTGGTGCTGCGGCTGCCGGTGCTGCTGAATTATGACCAGGTGCGTCAATTTCAACTAACACGTCACCCACATTGGCAACTGTTCCTTCTGGTACAACGATATTTTTTACAGTACCTGTTACTGGTGATGGAATTTCTTCCACTGATTTGTCATTTTGTACTTCTAATAACGTATCGTCTTCGTTGATTGTATCGCCAGGTTTTACAAACCATTTAACGATTTCGCCTTCGGCAATCCCTTCACCGATATCCGGTAATTTAAACTGATAAGCCATTTTTTAAGTCTTCCCTTCTTCGTTGGATCTGTCTATTTTCTTAGGAGTAAAACGCGGGGAAACGACTATAGTAGCTGAACATTTCATGCCTATAGCCGTATTCCACCTGTTTAATTCTTCGTTTATCTACTTCGAATAACTATTAAAATTCGACGATTTCTCTAGCTTTTGCTTCGATATCTTTCGCATTTGGTAACCAGATATTTTCTGCTTGTCCGAATGGGAAGATTGTATCTGGAGCAGATACACGTCCGATTGGTGCTTCTAATGATAATACGGCACGTTCAGAAATTTCAGAAACAACCATAGCGCCAACGCCAGCTTGTTTTTGTGCTTCTTGAACGACAACCACACGGCCAGTTTTTTCAACAGAGTTAATAATTGTTTCCACATCTAAAGGAGCCACTGTACGTAAGTCAATGATTTCTGCTGAAATATTGTCTTTCGCTAAGCTATCAGCTGCTTGATGATTGATACGTCTGTTCCTTCACGAGTTACAGCCGCTTTATCTAAAGGCACTTCATAAGCTTCGTCTGGCACTTCCTCACGGAATGAACGGTATAATTTCATGTGCTCTAAGTAAACAACTGGATCGTTGCTACGAATAGATGAAATTAATAGTCCTTTTGCATCGTAAGGGTTTGATGGAATAACAACACGAACACCTGGTGATTGTGCGATTAATCCTTCTAAGTTATCTGAGTGAAGTTCTGGTGTATGAACACCACCACCAAATGGGGCACGAACAGTAATTGGCATATTACGAGTTCCCCCCATACGGTAACGCGTACGAGCCATTTGACCAACGATTTCGTCAAATACTTCAAAAACGAAACCAAAGAATTGGATTTCAGGAACTGGACGGTAACCTTGCAAGGCAAGACCGAAAGCCAATCCACCGATACCAGATTCAGCTAAAGGTGTATCGAAGACGCGGTCTTCACCAAATTTTTCTTGTAAACCTTCAGTTGCACGGAAAACCCCACCGTTGTTACCAACGTCTTCACCGAAGATTAAGACATTTTCGTCTTTCTCTAATTCAAGAGCTAAGGCATCTGTAATTGCTTGGATCATAGTTTTTTGTGCCATTTTTATTTCGACTCCTTCGCTTCATAAAATGCAATTTGTTCTTTAATTGTTTGAGGTTGAACTTCAAACATATTTTTCAAGAAATCAGAAACTTTTTGTTTTGGCGCTTTATCCGCTTCTGCAATCGCTACTTTGATTTCTTCTTTTGTTTTTTCAATAATTTCTTCTTCTTTTGCTTCAGACCATAAGCCTTTATCTGTTAGATATTTACGGAAACGAGTCAATGGATCTTTTTGTACCCATTCGTCATCCATTTCTTTTGAACGGTAACGTGTTGGATCGTCTCCAGATAAAGTATGTGGACCATAACGATAGGTTAATGTTTCAATTAAAACTGGACCATTTCCTGCAGCTGACCAATCACGTGCTTCTTTTGCAATTGCGTAAACTGCTAACGGATCCATACCATCAACTTGAATACCAGGAATTCCTGCTGCAACAGCTTTTTGAGCTAAAGTTTTAGCCGCTGTTTGTTTTTCACGAGGTGTAGAAATCGCAAAACCATTGTTTTGGATAATGAAGACACCGTTTGCTTGGTAAGCACCAGCAAAGTTAATTGCTTCATAGAAGTCCCCTTGTGAAGAACCGCCGTCACCAGTATAAGTGAAGACAACATTTTCTTTTCCACGTTTTTTCAATCCTAAAGCAACACCAGCTGCTTGGATGTATTGAGCACCAATGATAATTTGTGGTGGTAATGCATTTAAATCTTCCGCGTAGTAGTTCCCTGCTACGTGACCACGAGACCATAAGAAAGCTTCTCTTAATGGTAAACCATGTTGTACTAATTGAGGTACATCACGGTAACCTGGTAGTAAGTAGTCTTCTTTTTCCATTGCAAATTGACTTGCCAATTGGCTTGCTTCTTGTCCAGCTGTTGGCGCGAAGAATCCTAAGCGTCCTTGACGGTTTAATGCAGTAGAACGTTGGTCTAACACACGAGACCAAACCATGCGTGTCATTAATTCAACTAATTCCTCATCCGATAAATCAGGTACTAAATCTTCATTCACAATTTTTCCATCTTGATCCAAGATTTGGAAAGTTGGGAAATCAGCGTCGACTTTAGCCATTAGCTCTTTAAAGTCAATAGGTTTTTGTTTCTTAGCCTTTGCCATTTTGTCACACAATCCTCTCTATTACGTTTCTTTAATTTCGATAAAAGTAAAACAGAGTGCGAAACTGTATTACTTTTTATCGACTACACTTAACAAATTATCACTAAATTCGAAAAAGCGCAAGAAAAAAACTCTAATTTCTTCATTTTTTCACAAAAGAGCAAAACCGCATGTTTTTGCGGTTTAGTGATAATTTTCACAAACAAGAAAACGGTTTCTGTTCCACACTTCTTCTGTACTATTTTTCTCCTAACTGTTATATTCTATTTTGAAAATATTATATAACAGTTCTATTAATTCGAGCCCCCTCATCCCCGAGCTGGCTAGTAATCTGATTTCCGAACTTTGCGTTTTCATGAAAATTATCTTGAAAAAACCAAAAAATAAAAACCGTCAGCCGAGTAACCTACTCAGCATGCGGTTTTTTATTTTTTAGAGAACAAAGTTTTTTTCGTTAATTTTTATTTTTTTTGGCTCGTTTTTTTGCCAAATACTTTGCCTTAGGTTTTATCACGAACATTCATTGCTTAAAATCACCAAATTTTCGCAAAACGAGTAATACAGCTTAGCAATTTCTTTTCTCTTTCAGTAGATTTTACTAAATCCATTCCTTAGTAATTTTAATATATAAACGTTTAGCTACTTCAACAGTTAACATGTACGCAATGATGATTCCAAAGAACCATGGCCAGTAGTTAGCCGGAAGTTTCACAAAGTCAAAAACCTCTCTTATAGGCGTTGCTACAATTAGGAAACCGAGTAAAATTGCGCCTAAACTACTTAACATCACAGGCATTGACGCACGACTTTGAATGAATGGTATTTTCCGCGTCCGGACCATATGAACAACTAACGTTTGACTAACAAGTCCCACCATAAACCAACCTGTTTGGAATAAATGTTGAGTTGCCAAACTATTGGCGCTAAACACAAACCACATGACAAGATACGTTAGAATATCGAAAATACTACTTACCGGGCCAATACATACTGTAAATTTCGCTAGTCCGTTCGTTTCCCACCGAACAGGGCTTAATAACTCTTCTTCATCGACATTATCCCAAGGAATTGTCAACTGAGCCACATCATAAATCAAATTTTGAATCAAGAGTTGTAAGGAAAGCATTGGTAGAAATGGTAAAAAGGCACTGGCTACTAAAATTGAAAAGACATTCCCAAAATTGGAACTGATGGTAATTTTAATATATTTCATCATATTGCTAAATACTTTTCGTCCTTCAATCACACCAGATTCCAGTACATTTAAACTTTTTTCCAGTAAAATAATCGAGCTAGCATCTTTAGTAATATCAGCTGCAGTATCTACTGAAATGCCCACATCAGCTTTTCGTAATGCCGGTGCATCATTAATGCCATCCCCCATAAAACCAACCGTATGACCTTTTGCTTGTAGCAATTCAATAATTTTAGATTTTTGCATCGGATTTGATTTGGCAAATAAATTAGTTTCTTCTACTTGCGCACGCAACTCTTC
>OKHK01000269.1_pt1 | contig 8893 bp, 6 predicted proteins | sample 1613011 | NCBI WGS metagenome assembly OKHK01 (sample SAMN04436831, study PRJEB24849) | human gut metagenome | biome: human gut; feature: NICU; material: stool | host: Homo sapiens | place: USA: Saint Louis, MO | collected 2011-08-09
AATGCCAGAAGATTTAAACAAAGAATGGCAAACGTGGCAAATGGAAACTTTACCGATGATTCCTAAGAATTTAGGGATTAAACCGTTACCGAAAACGGGACATCAATTAAAAGCGATTAAACAATTAGCCAATCGTAAAGATGTTTCTGAAGCCGTGATTGCCACCGATGCTGGTCGTGAAGGTGAATTAGTAGCCCGCTGGATTTTAGAATATGTCCGTTTTAACAAACCAGTCAAACGCTTATGGATTTCATCTCAAACAGACAAAGCCATTAAAGACGGGTTTAAGAAAATTCGCCCAGCGAAAGACTACGATAATTTGTATTACTCTGCCTTGGCGCGCGCAAAAGCTGACTGGTTAGTTGGGCTAAACGTCACACGGGCCTTGACAGTGAAATATCAAGATAACTTATCCGCAGGTCGTGTTCAAACACCCACTTTAGCAATGGTACGCCAACAAGAAAAAACGATTGAACAATTTAAGCCTCAAACTTATTTTACTATCTCGTTATCTGTTGAATCAGAAAAAGCAAAGATGACCCAAAAAAATCCATACGCTTTAAAAGAACGGCAGGAAGCAGAACAATTAGTCAAAGAACTCTCAAAACAAAAGGGCTTAGTTACCGATATCCAAGAAAAAGTTAAAACAGAAAATGCGCCGTTACCATATGATTTAACCGAAATCCAGCGTGAAGCCAACCAGCGATTCCAATTTTCTGCAAAGAAAACGTTGTCTCTTGTACAAAGTTTATACGAAACCCATAAAATTGTTTCCTATCCTCGAACTGACAGCAAATATCTAACAACGGATATGAAAGGAACGATGAAAGAACGACTTCAAGCCATTGCTGATTTTTCACCTGAAGTGAAAGGCTACCTTAAAAATGGGGCTGTTGTTAAACAACAAAAAGTTTTCCAAAATGCAAAAGTCACGGATCACCATGGGTTGATTCCAACTGAACAACGTCCTCGTTATGAAAAGCTAAGCAATGATGAACAAAAAATCTATCAAATGATTGTTCAACGATTCTTAGGTTTGTTTGCTGAGCCAAACCAAACCAAACAAACAAAAGTTACAGTCGCTTTTGGAAAAGAAACATTTGTCTTTCATCAAAATAAAGTAGTTGTTGCTGGCTGGAAAACAACAGCCGAACAGCCGCTATCCACTGTCCAATGGCAAAAAGGCATGACCGTTGCGCCAAACTTTACCATTAACAAAGAATTAACGTCGCCGCCAAAACCATTAACCGAAGGAACGTTGTTAGGAAAAATGGAGAAACACAGTTTAGGCACACCGGCAACGCGAGCTGAAATCATTGAAAAACTGATTAAATCAGAATTGATGGAACGAACCAATAGCGGTTTAAGTATCTCTGCCAAAGGAAAGCAACTATTAGACTTGGTGAATCCATCACTTGTGACACCTGAACTAACGGAAAAATGGGAAAAGTCGCTCGAAGCAATCGCTTCGGGTCAACAAAAGAGTCAACTTTTCTTAAAGGATATTGAAGAGGATACGAAAAAATTAGTCCGTGAAATTAAACAAAGCGAGAAAAAATATCAAGATTTTTCCATTACGCAAAAAAAATGTCCAGATTGTGGCTCAAACTTACGGGAAAAAAATACGAAAGATGGGAAGATTTACGTTTGTACAAACCAAGAATGTTCTTATCGTCGGCGAAAAGATCCTAAAGTATCCAATCACCGTTGCCCACAATGCCATAAAAAAATGGTCATCATAGAAGGAAAAAATGGTCGTTCTTTCAAATGTAAATTCTGTTCGATTACTGAAAAAATTCCCGATAAAAAAGAACGAAAACAAAAAATGACTAAACATGAAGAACGTCGTTTGATGAAAAAATATTCACAACCAGACGAACCAGAAGAAAGTGCTTTAGCGCAGGCCTTAAAAGCCGCTATGAATCAAGAGTAGCGACTTGACGAATGTTGGCTCTAAATAATCAAGTCATCCTTGTTGGTCTTTAGTAAACTTTCAAATAGAAAGAGAGGGACACGGATGCTCGCAAATTTAAATCAAGCAATGGATTATATTGAAGAACATTTAACGGAAGAAGTATCCTTCGATGAATTGGCAAAAAAGACAGGGATTTCTGTTTACCATTTCAAACGAACTTTTTCGTTTATTGCGGGGATGAGTCTGGCTGAATATATTAAAAAGAGACGTTTGGCGGAAGCAAATTTAGCATTACTTGCTGGTGAAAAAGTGACAGATGTAGCTTTTAAATATGGTTATCAAAGTATTGAAGGATTCTCAAGAGCTTTTCGCGATTGGACAGGACAAGCCCCTTCTGAAGTAATGAAAACACAAATCCAAAAAACGTTCCCTAAATTCTCTTTCTATATTGATATTAAAGGAGGACAATCAATGGATGTTAAATTGATTGAAAAACCAGCGTTTCAAATAGTCGGAGTTAGTCAGAAGGTTCCCTTGCAGTATCAAGGGGAAAATCAAGCAATCATGGAATTAGCACAGCGCATTACACCACAACAACGAGCGGAAATGCATACATTTGATGATGTATATCCTCATCAAGTAGTAAATGCTTCTTTTGACTTTCAAGAGGGACGAACAACAGAGGGTGGAGAAATGACACACATGATTGGCTTTGCCACTTCGCAAGAAAATACCTATGAAGATTTGGAGCAACTAAGCGTACCTGCTCATACATGGGCGGTTTTTCCAAATGAAGGTCCTTTCCCACAAACTTTACAAGAAACCTGGGCAAGGATATTCTCTGAATGGTTGCCTTCATCTGGTTACCAAGTCGTTGCAGCACCAGAAATTTCGTTTACGCAATATCAAGGACCAGCAGAAGCTAAGTATAGTGAAATCTGGCTCGCTGTTACAGCTACTAAATAAAGAAAACCCACCATTGAAAAATGGTGGGTTTTTCCGCCAAGAAGGAGAAAGTTTGGTATAATAAACGTGAAGAAAAAATTCAGACCTTCTAAACTGAAATCTAGCTATGGATAAGTGATGCGAATACGGAATCATGGAGAAAAAATAATTCTCCGAGGTTTTAGAGTCATGTTGTTTAGAATGGTACCAAAACAGAAAGCTAAAAAGCGTTTTATTATTGCACGTTTTAGAGTCATGTTGTTTAGAATGGTACCAAAACAACAATTAGCGCCAGCTGGCCAGATTCAATGTTTTAGAGTCATGTTGTTTAGAATGGTACCAAAACACAGAAATATCAAACGCAAAAAAAGGTTTCGTTTTAGAGTCATGTTGTTTAGAATGGTACCAAAACGTTAAATTTTACATCAACAAGCCAACCGTTGTTTTAGAGTCATGTTGTTTAGAATGGTACCAAAACCTTATTTAAAAGACGGCAATATTAAAAACAGTTTTAGAGTCATGTTGTTTAGAATGGTACCAAAACGCTTGGTTTTTCTGAATCAACTACGTTAATGTTTTAGAGTCATGTTGTTTGGAATGGTACCAAAACGAAAAGCAGTTCGAGCGGAAACTGCGACCAGTTTTAGAGTCATGTTGTTTAGAATGGTACCAAAACAAACTTTTTTGATTTGGCTTTTTCTCCCCTGTTTTATAGCCATGTTGTTAAAAAACAAACTATCACCTCAAGCAATCCGTAATTTTCATCACAAGATTAGAATTTTTATCATCAAAGACGAGCTGTTTCAATTTTCGAAAACTAATCAAGTGATAAGTCAAAATGTTGATAGATTGAGATTAGTTCTTCCTTTTTTTAGGAAGGGCTTTTTTTATTGATAGAAGAAAGGGAAGAAATCTTGGTAGCACCTAAAAAAATTGTGAGAAATGCTTCTGTATTGTTTGGTTTCTGCCTCAGAAAGTTGTATACTTAGATTGGAATTATTCTATATTACATGCATTTTCACACTTTTTGGAAAAGTTCACTTGAATTTTCTTTTAGTTTCGTAGATAAAAGGAGTCATCGCTAATGGAAATGAACAATTCAGGTAAGCTTGTTTCTTTGTGTGGAGGCAAATCAGGGAGGAAATAATATGTTTGATATTGTAACATTGGCGAGAATCCAATTTGCGATGACAACAGTTTTCCACTTTTTCTTCGTACCGTTTTCAATAGGATTAGCACTTGTTGTAGCAATTATGGAAACAATGTACGTTGTGAAAAAAGAGGAACGTTATCGTAAAATGGCCAAGTTTTGGGGAAATATATTCCTATTAAGCTTCGCTGTTGGGGTTGTAACCGGGATTATTCAAGAATTTCAGTTTGGGATGAACTGGTCTGATTATTCTCGATTCGTCGGAGATATTTTTGGGGCACCGTTGGCGGTAGAAGCGCTCTTAGCTTTCTTCTTAGAGTCAACATTCTTAGGTTTATGGATCTTCACTTGGGATAAAATGAATCCGAAAGTTCACGTAACTTTTATCTGGTTAGTCGTATTCGGTTCAATGATGTCTGCTTTCTGGATTCTAGTTGCCAATAGTTTTATGCAACATCCAGTAGGTTATGTCATCAATAATGGCCGTGCTGAAATGGTGGACTTTGTAGCTGTCATCAGCAATCCAAAAGTTTGGTATGAATTTTCACACGTTATCATGGGCGCCTTTACATTGGGCGGCATGGCAGTAGCTGGTATGGCTGCTTTCCAATTGTTGAAAAAACGGGATATTTCATTCCACAAAGCATCTATGCGCATTGGCTTATGGGTTACTTTGTTCGGTTCAATCGGCGTTTTATTAGCTGGCGACTTGCAAATGAAAGCTCTAATTGAAGGACAACCAATGAAATTTGCGGCGATGGAGGGGGCCTATGAAGACTCTGATGATCCTGCTGCTTGGACATTGATTGCTTGGGCAGATGAACGAGAACATAAACAAGTTTTTGGTATCGATATTCCGTATATGCTAAGTATTTTATCGTATAATAAATTATCAGGTTCGGTTGATGGGATGGATACAGTCAACAAGCGCTTGGTAGAAAAATATGGGGATGATAAAAATTATTATCCACCAGTTAACACTTTATTCTGGAGCTTCCGTATCATGGCTGGTTTTGGTGCCTTAATGTTATTGGTTGCTGCCTTAGGACTATTCTTTACAAGGAAGAAAAAACCATCGCTGTACGAGAAGAAATGGATGCTGTGGATTGTTGCTTTATGTACATTCGCACCATTCCTTGCCAATACAACAGGTTGGTTAGTCACTGAATTAGGTCGTTATCCGTGGACTGTCTATGGATTATTTACGATTGAACAAAGTGTTTCACCAAATGTATCGGTTGCTTCATTAATTACGTCAAATGTCATTTATTTCTTATTATTTGCTGGTTTAGGTAGTGTCATGGTTTACTTGGTTATTTTAGAATTACGTAAAGGACCAGACTATGAAGCGAAAAAATTAGCGAAAGAAAATGAACCAGCGTTGGATCCATTTGATAAGGGGGTATTTGGCGAATGAGTACACTACAATTATTATGGTTTGTCCTTATCGGCGTCTTGTTCTCAGGTTTCTTCTTCTTAGAAGGATTTGACTTTGGTGTTGGAATGGCCGTTCAAACGTTGGCACACAATGACGACGAAAAAGATCAAGTCGTTGCAACAATTGGACCTGTCTGGGACGGAAACGAAGTTTGGCTATTAACAGCGGGCGGCGCAATGTTTGCCTCTTTCCCATATTGGTATGCTTCATTATTTAGTGGCTACTATTTAATTCTATTTACGATTTTATTTGGCTTAATTATTCGCGGAGTTTCCTTTGAATTCCGCCACAACATGCCGGAAGGTAAACGTCGTCGGATGTGGAACTGGACGCTATCAATTGGTAGTTTCCTTGTACCGTTCTTCTTTGGTATTTTGTTTATCAGCTTAGTCCAAGGAATGCCTTTAGATGCAAACGGCAATATGCATGCGCAATTTACGGATTATTTTAATCTGTTTTCAATTGTTGGTGGAGTAGCCTTAACATTACTTTGCTACTTACACGGCATGAACTATATTGCTTTAAAAACAGAAGGCCCAATTCGCGAACGTGCTCGAAATTATGCAGAAATCTTATACGGCGTTTTATATGTCGGTTTAGTTGTTTTTGCAGTGTTGATGTACTTCAAAACGGACTTTTATGAAAAGAACTTTGCGGTCACTTTAATTTTAACGTTAGCAATTGTGGTCTTAACGGTCATTGCCAATGTTGGGGTGTTTAAACGCAAAGAGATGTTAGCTTTTCTAGCGAGTGGTTTAACATTAGTTGTACTAGTTGCTCTCTTGTTCAGTGGCTTGTTCCCACGTGTTATGATTGGTAGTGAAGGTTTTGATTTGTTGATTAAAGATGCAACAAGCACACCATATACACTAAAAATTATGACGTGGATTTCTTTAAGCATTTTACCATTCGTGTTAGCTTATACTGCTTGGTCCTATTATATTTTCAGAAAACGTATTTCACAGACAGCCGTACCAGAGGGGTATTAAATCTATGATTGATAAAGACATCTTACAGATGCCTAAAATCAAAAAAATTCTTGTCTTGCTTGCAGGTTTTTCTTTCCTGCAAGCAGTCTTTATAATTGGGCAAGCTTTTTTTCTTTCAAAAGCCATTGTCGGCCTTTGGAGTGGCGGGCATCTTAACCAACAACTACAGAGTATTTTACTCTTTTTTATTTTTTATCTTGGTCGACATGTTATTACGTATTTTCGTGAGAGAATGCTCGATACATTTAGTTATGAACGCTCAAAAGAATTACGCGAACAATTATTAACTAAAATTTTCCGTTTGGGGCCAAATGTTGTTCAAAAAAATGGAACTGGAAATATGGTTACTATGGCTTTAGAAGGCATCAGTCAAACCGAAAATTATTTACAATTGATTTTGACAAAAATGATGAATATGATGATTATTCCTTGGATTATTTTGGCCTTTGTTTTTACACAAGATATTCGTTCAGGCATAACATTGCTGATTGTTTTTCCGATTATTATTATTTTTATGATTGTGTTAGGTTATGCAGCACAAAGTAAAGCGGACAAGCAATATGCGGCGTTTCAAATGCTTTCCAATCATTTTATTGATTCCTTGCGAGGAATTGACACGCTGAAACTGTTTGGGTTGAGCAAAAAATATGCTGGGAGTATTTACCATACAAGTGAACGATTCAGAAAAGCGACCATGAGTACATTGAAAATTGCTATTTTATCAACCTTTGCGTTAGACTTTTTTACGACATTATCGGTAGCTGTTGTGGCAGTTTTCCTTGGATTAAGTTTATTAAACGGCACGATTTTATTATTTCCTGCCTTGGTTACTTTAATTTTAGCACCTGAGTTCTTTTTACCGATTCGTGATTTTTCAAGTGATTATCACGCAACCTTAGATGGAAAAAACTCTTTTCAAGCGATCCAAGCGGTATTAGCATTGCCAGAAGCAGAACAGACCGATGTGCTCACGTTAGATGATTGGCATCAAGAAAGTCAGTTGTCAGTCACAGCGTTAAATTTTTCCTATGAAGATGCAACGCAAGAAGCGATTCAATCGTTGCAATTCTCTGTTGATGGTCGCAAAAAGATTGGAATTATCGGGGCGAGTGGTTCTGGTAAGTCAACGTTAATTAATTTATTAAGTGGCTTTTTATTGCCAACAGAAGAAACGAGTCAATTGGCGATAAATGGCCAAACGATTCCACATTTTTTACAAAAAGACTGGCAAAAACAAATCCTTTATATTCCGCAAGCACCATATATTTTTCAAGATACTTTGGCAAACAATATTCGCTTTTATACACCTGAAGCAACAGATGAGGCGATTCAGCAAGCGATTCAGTTAGTTGGCTTAGACGAGCTGGTTAAAGATCTTCCCGAAGGAATTCATACCTTGATTGGGGAAAGTGGTCGAATGTTAAGTGGGGGACAAGCGCAACGAGTAGCGTTGGCCCGCGCCTTTGTCGATCAAAAACGCCACGTCTTGCTGTTTGATGAGCCGACAGCGCATTTGGATATTGAAACAGAAGTTGAAATGAAAGAGCGCATGTTGCCATTAATGAACAATCATCTTGTCTTCTTTGCGACACATCGTCTGCATTGGATGGAAGAAATGGATTACATTTTAGTGATGGAAAAAGGTCAATTAGTGGAACAAGGAACGTTAGCAGAGTTGATTGAAAAAGATGGCTACTATGTTCAATTAATGAAGCAAATGAGAGGAGGACGCCAATGATGGAAAAACAGCCGACAACGAAAGACGTTTGGAAAAACGATCAATGGGTTCGTCCTTTCTTAAAACGCTATAAAAAAACCTTGTATTTTGCCTTACTTTTAGGCTTCTTGACGTTCTTTAGCGCAGGGGCATTAATGTTTACGTCTGGTTACTTAATCAGTCGTGCGGCTTCCTTACCAGAGAATATTTTATTAATTTATATTCCCATTGTTTTAACAAGAGCATTCGGGATTGGCCGTCCTGTTTTTCGTTATGTGGAGCGTCTAACGAGTCATAACTGGGTGTTAAAAATGACCTCTGATCTGCGCTTGAAACTTTATAATGTACTAGAAAAAGATGCGATTTTCTTTAAGACAAAATATCGCACTGGGGATATCTTAGGTTTGCTTTCGGAGGATATTAATCATATCCAAAACTTGTATTTACGAACGATTTTCCCAACCGTTATTGCTTGGATTTTGTATATCTTTTTAGTGATTGCGTTAGGTTTCTTTTCTTGGTGGTTTGCTTTATGCATGTTACTGATGTTAGGAGTGGTTGTTTTTCTATTGCCACTTGTTTCAGTTCTAGTGAATGGTGCGCGTCAAGAAAAACATAAATATGCCAAAAATGAGTTATATCAAACACTAACCGACAATATTCTAGGTGTGTCTGATTGGGTATTTAGTCAACGAGGCTCTGAATTCGTTGCTCGTTATGAAACAGATGAAGCAAACGT
>OKHK01000272.1_pt1 | contig 8828 bp, 10 predicted proteins | sample 1613011 | NCBI WGS metagenome assembly OKHK01 (sample SAMN04436831, study PRJEB24849) | human gut metagenome | biome: human gut; feature: NICU; material: stool | host: Homo sapiens | place: USA: Saint Louis, MO | collected 2011-08-09
GTGGCATAAACAGCGACAAACTTCTTTTTACAATCTCTTATAAAATTGAATAACATATAATATATTAACGGGGAACGCCAGAAATGGTGTTCCTTTTCTTATTTCAGACGTTCAAAATTGAGCGTCTATTTTTTTACCCAAAATGAAAGGAGCATTTAAGAATGAAGAACATATTAAAACGAGTATGCACGGGATTTCTCGCGTTGGCAACAGTAATCACTACCCTGCCGGCGACAACGGCTCATGCAGCGGAAAAACAATACTGGACAGAATCTGATGAGCGTGTCGGTATCGTAGAACAGGTAATGAATGACGGTTCTATCAAGGCAACATTTAACGAGGGCTATATGAAAGTCGAGGGCGAAACTGCCTATTGTATCGACATTAACACAGCTTTCCAAAATGGCTATAAGACACGAGCAGACGCAAGTACGCGTATGAGTGCCAACCAGATTTCTGATGTGGCTTTATCTATTGAATATGTAAAGCAGTATGCAGAAAAACACAAAGAATTAAATTACAAACAAGTCTATCTATTAGAACAGGTTGTTGTTTGGCAAAGATTGAGTGTGCATTTAGGCTGGCAATGCGATAACGTGCGTGCGGCATATAGTGAAATTTCAAAGGCTACACAAGAGGAAGTGTTTGCAGGCGCAAAAGCCTTTGTAAAAGAAAATAAAGGACGTTATGAATGTGGCGGATATATCTATTCCGGCGAGGGTCAGGAACTTGGACAGTTTTGGGCGAAGTTAAATGTTGGAAATGCTAAACTTCAAAAGGTTTCCAGTAATGCCGGCATTACAGATGGCAACGCCAACTATTCTCTTACCGGTGCGACTTACGGTGTCTTTGCTGATAAAGAGTGCCAAAAACAACTTGCCACTCTTACGACTGATGAAAATGGAAATACAGATGTTGTAGAGGTAAAAGCAGGCACAGTCTATATCAAAGAATTGTCTGCGCCACTTGGGTTTCAGGTGGATACAACGGTGTATTCCTTAAATGTGGAAGTTGGTAAGACTGCAACCTTAAAAGTTAGCGATACACCAAAAGTAACCGATACCTTAATTGAACTTTTTAAGATTGATATGGAAACACAGAAGAACAATCCACAGGGAACGGCTTCTTTAGCGGGTGCTGAGTTCAGATGGAATTATTATGACGGTTTCTATACAAAAGATAATCTTCCATCAAAGCCAACACGCACTTGGACAACAAAAACCGTTGAAGAAAAAGATAAGCAAGGAAATGTTCATTACATCACAAAATTAGCGGACACATACAAAGTTTCCGGCGACGCGTTCTATATGCAGAATGGAAAGGCAGTCCTTCCTCTTGGAACATTGACTGTTGAGGAAGTGAAAAGTCCGTCAGGATATTTATTAGAGGGCGCCTATATGCAGGCAAATGGAAGTTCTGAACAGATAAAAGGTGTCTATCTTACACAGATTGCAGAGGACGGCGACCTTGCGGTATTGACAGGTGCTAATCAATTTTCTGTATCGGATAAAGTTATTCGCGGTGGTGTGAAAATTCAAAAACGAGATTTAGAAACAGGCGATACCAAACCACAAGGAAGTGCCACGTTAAAAGATACTGCTTTTGACATCATTTCCTTAAATGAAAATGAAGTATTGGTTGAGGGCAAATTACACAAGAAAAATGAGGTTGTAAAAACCATTCATACGGATATTTCCGGTGTTGCAATGACTTCGGACAATCTTCTTCCTTATGGAAAATATAAGATTTCTGAACAGAAAGCACCAGAGGGATATTTGACTGATGGTGCAAAAGAAATCGAGTTTGAAATTACAGAAAACGGTAAAATCGTGGATTTAACGGATAAAGACCATTCTATCTACAATCAAATCAAACGCGGCGACATTGAGGGTGTCAAAATTGGTGCAGGTACGCATAAACGCTTGGCTGATGTTCCGTTCAAAATTACAAGCAAGACCACAGGCGAAAGCCATATTGTTGTAACTGATGATAACGGACAGTTTTCTACTTCATCAGACTGGGCGAGCCATAAGCACAATACCAACAAAGGACAGTCAAGTGAAGATGGTGTGTGGTTTGGAACTTCTGAACCGGACGACAGCAAAGGGGCACTTCCCTACGATACTTACATCATTGAAGAATTACGATGTACAAGCAATCAGGGGTTCAAACTTATTCCGCCATTTGAAATCGTGGTTTCAAGAAATAACCATGTGGTTGATCTAGGTACATTAACTGATGAATACGAAAAGGAAATTACTATTCATACAACTGCAACCGGTAAAGATGGCGAAAAAACAATCCTTGCAGGAAAAGAGGTAACAATCGTTGATACTGTGAAACTGGACGGACTTGTGAAAGGTACAAAGTATCAGTTAAAAGGCTGGCAGATGGTAAAGGAAGAAAATGCAGAACTTATCATTGATGGAAAACGTGTAGAAAATGACTATACCTTTGTCGCTGATGATGAAGAAATGAAAGTGGAAATTGCCTATACATTCAATGCGTCTGCTTTAGGTGGCAAGAACCTTGTTACCTTTGAAGAATTATATGATTTAAGCAATCCAGACGAACCGGTCAAAGTTGCCGAGCATAAGGATATTGAAGATGATGGACAGACTGTACTTATCACAGAACGCATTATCCGTATTCATACAACGGCTGCTGATCTGGACGGAGACAAGGAAATTCAGGCGGATAAAGAAATAACTATTATTGATACGGTTACTTTAGAGGGCTTGGAAGTCGGTACAAAATATCAGTTAAAGGGCTGGCAGATGGTAAAAGAAGAAAATGCAGAACTTTTGATTGATGGAAAGCGTGTAGAAAATGACTATACCTTTATCGCAGATAAGGAAAACATGACAGTAGAAATTGCATTTACCTTTGACGCCTCTACTCTTGGTGGAAAACAGTTAGTAACCTTTGAGGAACTATATGACTTGTCAAATCCTGATGAACCGAAGAAAGTGGCGGAACACAAAGATATTGAGGACGATGGACAGACAGTAACCATTAAGGAAATTCCAGAAGAACCGGAAGTTCCTGAAAAGCCGGAAGAACCAACAACACCGGAGAAACCATCTCAACCAACAGACAGTCCAAAAACCGGAGATAACACAAATGTGATGGCGTTTGTTGTGCTGTTGCTTGCTTCTGCCGGTATGCTTAGCGGTACATATCTTTGGAAAAAGTATCGTAAGAAAGAGGACTAAATCATGGCAATTACATTAGGGAGTTTGTTTGATGGGATTGGTGTATTTCCTTTGGCAGCCTCCAACTATGGCATTGTTCCTTTATGGGCGAGTGAGATTGAAAAAGTTCCTATTTCTATCACAAAGAAACACTTCCCTCAAATGCAGCATTTTGGGGATATTACAAAACTTGACGGTGCGAAGATACCACCCGTGCATATCATCACATTTGGTTCGCCCTGTCAGAATTTATCAACGATCGGAGCGCGTGAGGGGCTTGCCGGTGCAAAATCCGGTCTGTTTCATCATGCAATCCGTATCATACAGGAAATGAGGTGTGCTACTGATGGCAAATATCCAGTTATCGCTGTTTGGGAAAACGTTAGAGGAGCGTTTTCTTCAAACAACCGGTTGGACTTTAGAGCCGTGCTGGAGTCGTTCGCAGATACCGAAATTCCAATGCCTGCTTCTCGAAGATGGGCAAACGCCGGAATGGTTCGAGGGGGTAAAGTTGATGTGTGCTGGCGACTCTTGGACGCTCAGTATTGGGGAGAACCCACCCTCTCTCAAAGAAGAAAACGTATCTTCGTCGTGGCGGATTTTAGAGGACAGCGTGCCGCAGAAATATTATTTAAACCCCACAAATTGCACGCACATATTGACCCTAGCCGAAAGAGCTGGCTGTCCTCCGGCGAAAGAAATCGAATATCTGTTAATCAAGCAAGGGGGAAAATACCAGTCCTATGTCCCTTTGAGGAAAGAAGAACCAGAGGAAGTGCAAAATATCAGGACACGCAGGGGTTCGTCAGAAGTTTTGGACGGCCAAATGACCCTTTTCCCACCTTATTAGCCGGTGGTCCGGGTGTATTCTCCTTTTGGTATGAGGGCGAAGAAAAAGAGGGATTTATCCGTTATCTGACGCCGATTGAAAGTGAAAGGCTCATGGGCTTGCCGGACGATTGGACAAAGTATGGCAATACAGGAACTATCAACAGCGACTATGCAAGATGGCGAGCGTTAGGAAATGCGATTGCTGTTCCCTGTGCAGAACATATCATGGCAGGGATTGCAGAAGTCTTAAAGGAAAGTGAGGATTGAGAAAATGAAAAGACGATCAAGAGCACCGCCTAGATGTTGAATGATTTACACAAGCCATTTATGAAACTGTTTCTTTGTCGTTAGTTTTTGAAAAAAAGTGATGAGAAAAAACAGTACACTAAGGGGTATGGGGAAATGTAGTGTCCCCATGCTTTATCAGGAAAAATAGAAAACAGAGAAAGAAAAGAGGTAAAACATATATGGAATTAAAATTTGTAGTGCCAAACATGGCACAGACTTTTGGAAACTTGGAATTTGCAGGCGAAAACGAAGTCCGTCAGCAGAGAGTCAATGACAGAATGACGGTTGTAAGCCGCAGTTATAACCTGTACTCTGATGTGCAGCGTGCCGATGATATTGTGGTTACACTTCCGGCAAAAGCTGGAGAAAAGAACTTTCAGCCGGAACAGAAAGTGAAACTCATTAACCCACGCATTACCGCAGATGGCTATAACATCAATGGGCGCGGATTTACAAACTATATCTTACTGGCTGATGATATGTTACCGGTGGAAAGCAAATAAAGGAGGATTTTAGACTATGAGATTAGCAAACGGAATTATAATTGATAAAGAAAAAACATTCGGACAGTTGAAGTTTTCTGCCTTGCGTCGTGAGGTTCATGTGCAAAATGAGGACGGAACAATCAGCGAAGAAATCAAGGAAAGAACCTATGATTTGAAATGTCGTGAACAGGGACGCATGATACAGGTGTCTGTACCGGCAAATATTCCATTGAGGGATTTTGAGTATAATGCGGAAGTGGAACTTATCAATCCGGTGGCGGATACGGTTGCAAATGCGACCTATCGAGGTGCGGATATTGACTGGTACATCAAGTGCGACGACCTTGTATTAAAGAATAAAGGACAGACACCAAACAATCCAAATGCAGCGCCTAAAAAATAGGCAGATAAGGAGTAGGTATGGCTTTATTCAAATATAAAGGAAATCGTATCCGCGCAAGCGATCAGCATTTGGTCTATCGCTTTTGTATGGGCACTTTGATACTGCTGTTCCTATGTATCGTGGTGTTGCTGAACCTAAAACAGATTGTTCATACAGATTGGGGAAATTTTAATCTGACAGAGATGGAATTTCCCCTTTCTTCCTACAACTTCATAACCTTACTGATAGCGGCTGGTGTTTGTGCATTGGTCGCTTTTCTCTATTATCGGTTTTGTTATGACAGTTTCAAGAAGATGGTCCATCGGCAAAAGTTGGCGCGCATGATATTGGAGAATAAATGGTATGAAGCAGAACAGGCAAAACAAAGCGGATTTTTCACAGACTTGCCATCTTCCACAAAAGAAACAATCACTTGGTTTCCTAAAATCTATTATCAGATGAAAAATGGGTTACTGCATATTCAATGTGAAATCTCTATGGGAAAGTATCAGGAGCAGCTTCTTAATCTGGAAGATAAACTGGAAAGCGGGCTGTATTGTGAAATGACAGATAAGGTGCTGCATGACGGATATATTGAATATACCCTGCTTTATGATATGGTCGCAAACCGCATTTCCATTGAGGAAGTCAAGGCGGAGCATGGCGGACTAAAACTGATGAAAAATCTTATTTGGGAGTATGACGCACTTCCCCACGCTCTTATTGCCGGTGGTACCGGTGGCGGAAAAACCTATTTTCTGCTTACCATCATTGAAACGCTGCTACAGACCAATGCGGTACTTTTTATCTTAGACCCGAAGAATGCCGACCTTGCGGACCTGGGAACAGCTATGCCGAATGTCTATCATACAAAGGAAGAAATGATAAATTGCGTCAATTCCTTTTATGATGGTATGGTTTCACGCAGCGAAGAAATGAAACAGCACCCGAACTATAAAACAGGCGAAAACTATGCGTATTTAGGACTGGCGCCTCACTTTCTTATCTTTTGAAATGCTGGGCGCTAAGGAAAGCATGAATTTATTAAGTCAGTTAAAGAAGATCGTCATGCTTGGCAGACAGGCAGGCTATTTTCTCATTGTGGCATGTCAAAGACCGGACGCAAAGTATTTTACAGACGGGATACGTGATAATTTTAATTTTCGTGTTGGTTTGGGGCGTATGAGCGAACTTGGTTATGGTATGCTTTTCGGTTCTGATGTGAAAAAGAAATTCTTTCAAAAGCGTATCAAAGGGCGTGGCTACTGTGATGTGGGAACGAGTGTCATTAGTGAATTTTATACACCTTTAGTACCAAAAGGACACGATTTTCTAAAAGAGATTGGCAGGCTTGCAAGTAAAAGGCAGGTTCTGTTTGAAGAACAAGGAAAGGACAATGACAATGTGGTGGAATAACGAAAACAATGCAAGAAGAACGTACAGCAACAAAGCCGGTCGCGGTCAGCAGCGCGTACAAGACCGCGTCAGACCGGCGTGTTGTGGTGCAGGGCTTGCCCTGCGCCACCGTCATTGCCCCTCGGTATCTAACAGAGGGGCACAAAAAAACAGGAAACAGTCCAAAAAAGTCGTAAAAGACTGATAAACAGTGGACTTTTGCTTGTTTTAAGGCAAAGTGATAATGCCTATAAAATATCACATTTTATAAGATGGGAGTGATGATAACTGAATGATAAAGAGTGGTTAGAAGCATTTAAGGAAAAGCGAGCCTTATATGGTGTTACACAGTTACGGCTTGCGGTCATGGCAGGTATTAGCCGTGAGCATTTAAGCCGTATTGAAAGTGGCAAGGTATCGCTGACCTTAGAAATGAAAGAAAAATTATTGACAGCCTTAGAAAAATTCAATCCTGATGAACCGCTATTTCTTTTGTTTGATTATGTGCGTATTCGATTTCCCACAATGGATATAAAGCATATCATCAAAGATGTTTTAAGACTGAATATACAGTATATGTTGCATGAGGATTGGGCGTATTTCAGTTACACGGAACAATACTATATCGGCGATGTCTTTGTTTATACTTCTGCTGATGAAGAAAAAGGTGTTCTGTTGGAACTGAAAGGCAAAGGCTGTCGGCAGATGGAAAGTTATCTGCTTGCACAGGAGCGGAGTTGGTATGACTTTCTGATGGATTGTTTGGTTGAGGGTGGCATTATGAAACGCTTGGATTTGGCAATCAATGACAGAACTGGAATACTTGATATACCGGAACTGATTGAAAAGTGTAAAAATGATGAATGTGTTTCGGTATTTCGTCATTTCCGCTTCTATGCTTCCGGCGAGATTTCCCATCAGCGAGAACGCAACCACAAAGAAATGGGAACGACCATGTATATCGGCTCTATGAAAAGTGAAGTGTACTTCTGTATTTATGAAAAGAACTATGAGCAGTACATCAAGGCGGGTGTTCCGTTAGAAGAAGCACCTGTGAAAAATCGTTTCGAGATACGATTAAAAAATGAACGTGCCTATTATGCGGTGCGAGATTTGCTGACCTATTATGACGCAGAGAGAACGGCATTTTCTATCATCAACCGCTATGTGCGATTTGTAGATAAGGAAGAAAACAAGCCAGTCAGCGAGTGGAAACTGAATGAAAAATGGGCTTGGTTTATTGGCGAAGGCAGACCGCCTTTGAAATTGACAACAAAACCGGAGCCGTACACGTTAGGGAGAACATTACGCTGGATTTCAAGACAGGTTGACCCGACACTTCTTATGTTGGAAGAAATCGCAAAGAAAACAGGTGTCAATTACTTAAAAGAAATACGCCAGTACACAAAACTGACAGAAAAGCATGAGCAGATTATCCGTCAGCAGACAACAACGATAGAAGAAATCGTGTTAAGTGATGAAGAAAGGAATGAGAAAGATGTGGGTATTTTTTAAGGATTTACTGCTGGTATCTGTTGGAATGGGTATCGGCGTAGTCTTGATGTGTATTTTGAGTATCGGCAAAGAAGCTGACTATGAAATGAAACAATTAGAAGAAAGCGAGGACAATTAAATGAATTTCGGACAAAATTTGTATCAATGGTTTTTATCAAATGCACAGAGCTTAGTGCTTATGGCGATTGTGGTTATCGGTATCTACTTAGGGTTCAAGCGTGAGTTTTCAAAACTTATTGGCTTCTTGGTAGTTGCCCTTATTGCTGTCGGCTTAGTATTCAACGCTGGCGGTGTGAAAGATGTACTGTTAGAGCTGTTCAATAAGATTATTGGTGCATAATGATTTTTATTGTAGAGCCTATATATGAATGGTATAATCTGAGTATGAAAACAATAAACTAAGGTTTATTGGATAAGGAGGGATATTATGAAATTGTGTATTGTATTATCTCCATACAAGGCTTAATGGAATAGACTTGCATGGAGTGAAATGTTATCCAGAGAGCCTTGCATTTTACTGAATTTCAAAATGTAAAGGAGAATGGACATGGAATATAAATATACAAAAATTGATTTAGAAAAATGGAATAGAGGTAAATTGTTTCAAAGTTACATTGATGATATGCGTATCGTTATGAGCTTAACCGTAGATATTGATGTAACAAATCTAATTGAATTTTCAAAAAGCCATGATTTGAAATTTTATCCAGCTATGATATGGGTTGTTTCAAAGGTCGT
>OKHK01000276.1_pt1 | contig 8724 bp, 10 predicted proteins | sample 1613011 | NCBI WGS metagenome assembly OKHK01 (sample SAMN04436831, study PRJEB24849) | human gut metagenome | biome: human gut; feature: NICU; material: stool | host: Homo sapiens | place: USA: Saint Louis, MO | collected 2011-08-09
GTTTATGGAAATCTATGTGCTCTTTGTCAGGATAATAAAGGAAAATATTTAACTTCAGATAATTACCAAATCTGTAAGAAATGTGCAGGTCAACTCGGTGTCCAAGGACAAGGATATACCCAAACTTGGACATTGACGGATTTAAGAAATGTCCAAGAAGACAACCGGCTATTCAATCCTACAACAACTATTGCTGGCTCGATTGAATTCGATGAACCTGAAAAAAAATTTCGACTGGTTGGTTCATCAAAAATTTTGCCCGTAAGCATTATCGCTGATTACAAAATTTTAGAGAAAAAAATACCCATTTCACCGAAGAAAACGTACCTTATGATCGCGTCAGTAGTGTCTATATTTTGATTAATCTAGATGATTTGCAACGTCCAACCATCACTATTTCCTTTTTAAAGACACTTAGTGAGCAAACTACTGAATTTGATCGTCAATTAGCGATCGATAGAGCCCGTTTCAACGCCGAACGAGCCCTTTCATCATTAGACACTATTGTTCGTCGAATAAAAGAAAAAGAAATACCAACTCCTATAAAGAGTGATGAAAACCAACCGATTGAACCAAAGCTATCTGATTCACAAAAAAACTCATCTAGCGCTATTGAAGACGTAATGGCTGAGTTAAGAAATTTAAAACTGTTAGTTGATGAAGGAATTCTAACAGAAGAAGAATTTCAACAAAAGAAACGGCAATTGCTTCAATTAGATTAGTAAATATCCACCCGCATAGCGGGTGGCTTTTTAATAGCCCTAGAAGGGCTCGCTACCTGCTGCTCCCTTTAAGGGAGCTTTTTTTAGAGACTGCCAACCGCTACCATTCTATTCTTATCTAGTTGTTACTTCCTAAATGGATCTTTATACTCTCTTTTGTTTATACTATCCCTTACTCGATCTTCTGCTTCTTGTTCTCGTATATACTTAGCTATCGTTTTTTGGTTCAATCCTACAGTGCTCACATAATAGCCTTTTGACCAAAAGGATCGATTTCCATAATTGTATTTTAAATTCGCATGACGTTCATGAATGATTACTGCACTTCTTCCTTTTAAGAAACCCATAAAACCTGATACACTCAACTTCGGCGGAATTCTTACCAACATATGGATATGGTCGGGCATTGCATGCGCTTCAATGATTTCGACTTCTTTCATCTCACACAATTTCCTTAGTATTTTCCCTATATCTCGCCTCAATTGACCATAGATTACTTTTCTTCTATATTTTGGTGTAAACACAAGATGATACTTACAATTCCAACGAGTATGTGCTAAACTTTTATCGTCGTTCGACATTCAAAAACTCCTTTCGATTTGATAACGGTTGGTAGCCTTTATCTATTATATCGAAAGGAGTTTTTATCGCTAAAGCTCTGGCCTCCACGCGCAGTACGCGTGGTTTTTTTGTCGAAATCTCTTTAGAGATTTCGACTGACTAAAGTCATTAATAAAAAAAATCCTGAAAAGACTCGTCATCTTTTCAGGATTTTTTTCTTCTTGGTATTTTCCCATAATTCTTGATAAGGTATTTCATGGATATCACGAAAATAAGCTACTTCAAACTTTTCAAAATCAGTTGACTGGCAGTTGCCTGTTAAAACACCAATTCCTGCTTTGCCATGACAAGTTCCCATGAAAACATCCACGAGCGAATCCCCCACCATAATTACTTCTGTCGGCTTCAATTGACATGACTGACAAAAGGCTTGGAGCATGTCCGCATCTGGTTTCGGTAAGTAACGATCTCCTGTCGCAATAAAATCAAACATTTCTGTTAAACCAAGATATTCCATAATCAACATAGTCGCTGGCAAAGTATCTGAAGTTGCTAATCCAATTTTATAGTTCTTCCGTTTCAGCTCAAGAAATAACTGTTTTAAATCGCCAATTGGTTCAATCTTTTTCAGATTTTTTCGTAAATAATCATAAAAAAATTGCTCCAGCCATCGACTGCTGATTCCCTGTTCGACTAATTCCTCAAATTGCGCCAATTCCTGATACAGTTCCTGATAAAGGACTTCATCAAGTAAATGTTTTTGCAAAAAACGTTGCTCCTGAATAGCTAATATCTTTTTTATTTCTGCTGAATGATGAGGGGCTAACATACTTAGTGTTTCAAAACAAGCTTTCAAACCTGCTTGCCAAAGAGTGTCAAAACGAATACACGTACCATCTTTATCAAATAAAATTCCTCGATTTTCCATGAAAGAACACCTCAAAACGTTTGCTTTGCTTCCTATTTGTTTCTTCAAGTATACTAATCATTTATTTGATTTTGATATTCTTTTTGTATCATTTGTGTAAAAAAATATAAAAAAGCAACGAATTTAGAAAAATTCGTTGCTTTTATATTAATCGATTACTTTTTTCACTTTGAATTCTTTTGTTTCAGCAGACGGTTCTGTTTGATCAGCTAATTCAAATAAAATATGGGTACCATTTTCTTCATCTTCAACGATAATCAGTTTTCCTGGAATCTTTCGAGTATCTTTCGCAATTTGGGCTTCTTTAATTAATTCTTTTTGATCTCTTTTTGAAGCAAGGGCATTTCCTAAATTAAAAAAGACAGTTTCTTCCATAATTAACCACTCACTTTCTCTACTTTTCTTAAGTTAATTATAGCATATCCCTAGAAAAAGTGGCAGCTTGTATCCTTTTACTTTCATTTAAGCATCAATAATCAAGGAATAAGCATAAGGACTTTCATAAATTCCTGAAGTATAATAATTGAGCCTCTTTTTAAATAGCGGGCCGTCAATTACCAACGTATGGTACTCCCCGTTTTCTCCGCAAATATCTAATTGATGCTCTTTAAGGTACGTGATAAATGTTTCATTTAACGGTTCTCCTAAAAATTTTATTGGAATACCTGCCTCTTTGCTGACCGTTTTGATAATTGCTGTGTACCCTTTTGCCAAGAATTCTTTCACAAGTGCTTCGCGATTTTCCTGCCAAAGAGGTAATTGTGGTTCAAGTCCAGCACTTAATGCAACTTGGCGATCCCAAGCACCATTTTGTTCAATATCTATATCGCCAAAACAAACCGTTTCTGCACCTAATTTTTGGGTTTCCTGCAGTGCCTCAACCACTTTTTCTGTGTAATTTGTTTCATTGTTATGTGAGATAACAAGTGGTAAATCTAACGCTTCAGCCGCTGCTTCTAAGACGGAGATTGGTATCCCGTGAAACCAAGAACGATTAATTTCATCACTTAGTGTTGTCACTAACGCTACTGGCTGATTTCCTGCTTGTATCAATCGATCCATCGCCAATAAACAATCTTTACCAGAGCTATAACTTAAACAAAATTTTTTCATAAACGTTCCCTCTTTTCTCTATGACTATACCTCAAAATAATACATCCGTATACATATTTATTATTTAAGTATAACTAATACTGAATAGTTATTTGAATCAAAACATGGTATAAAATAGAGGTAAAGCAAGCTTTATTCACTTCTTTATATCTCTTTTCAACGGATGATCAGCTGGCGGAAACCAGCTGATCTTTTTTTCAAAAAACACAGCTATCTTTTGCAGTTTTCTTTTCCTCATGTTATAAAGAGATAGTAGGAAGCATTTATTCACTTCTTTACAAATCTATCTTAATCTTAGACAGTCGGCGGAAAACGGCTGTCTATTTATCTGGAAAAATTATGAACTCGTCAGCTAGTGGTCAGTTGACGAGTTTTATGTTATAATAATTAGAACACGAAAAATATTTTTAAACGAACCATTCAATTGTTTTGATGATTTTATTCAAAACTGGCGTGTCTAGAGAGATACAAGGATGTATTAGAGGTAGGGAATACATCGCTTAAATGAAAAATACTTGAATACTAGAAATAGTCTGATCCAACTTTAAAATAATAATATTGATTCGTTAGATAGCCTTCTCTTTAAAGAGAAGGCTATTGTCAATTAAAGAGTAAAACCACCGTATGTTTAAAATTAAACTTATCTCAAACATACTCTGTCAGTGTTTCACGCATTATCTCAATAAACAGCAAAAATCCAGAAGAGTCTCTCTTCTGGATTTTTGCTTATTTGACGATACTTTTTTAAATTTTGTTAATCAATTTAAAATAATCCACATAAGTGCATAATTGGGAATACAAATAATAAACTATCAAAACGATCTAAAATACCGCCATGTCCTGGCAAGATGTTACCAGAGTCTTTCACGCCATAATGACGTTTGATAGAAGATTCAACCAAATCACCGAATTGCCCTACTATAGAAAATAGAACCGTCAATACGAGCATCACCGGCATCGGATAAGGAAATAGCCCTTTATTAGCTGTGAAAACTAAAAACAACGCTGCTACAACCACGGCTGATAAAATACCACCAAGTGCACCTTCTATTGTCTTGTTGGGTGAAACATCTGGCATCAATTTATGACGACCAAATCGGCGTCCAAATAGATATGCACCAATATCCGTTGCCCAGACAATGAATAAAGCAAATAACAAGACTTCAAAACCTGCGGAACGGGCACTAATAAAGTTCTGGAACCCCATCCCTACATATAAACTGACAATAACTGGAAAGCCAGCTTCTTCAATCGTATATGTATTTTTAGAAATCACCGAAGCACCTAACAACAACATTACAGTGACATAAAATAAAATGAAATTTGTTTGCATTTCCGGCAAAAAGTTTAACCATTTAATTGTCGGGATAACTAAAAAAACGGCCCCTAATGCTGATAAAACACCTTCAAAACTTAATAACGTTAATCCTTTCATACGGAATAACTCGTACACGCCGACTACTGCCAAAGCAACAGCGGCAATCTCAATTGCAAAACCACCATACCAGATAATTGGAATAAAGATGATTAATGCGACGATAGCTGTGATGACACGTTGTCTCACTGCGGATCGCTCCCTTCTGTTTCTGTAGTTTCTTTTAGACCTCCAAAACGACGATTACGATTTTGGAAAGAAGCAATCGCGGTTTCTAAAGTGTCCCCTGAAAAATCAGGCCATAATGCTTTTGTAAAAAACAACTCGCTATAAGCAATTTGCCATAACAAGAAATTACTAATTCTCTCTTCCCCACTTGTTCGAATCAACAATTCTGGATCACGAAGTTCCGTGGGTAAAAAGCCAGTCATTAAGTGATCTGCGATCGTTTCTTCTGTAATCTCATCTGCCGTATATGTTTTTTCTGAAACCTCTGCAGCAATCTGTTTCATGGCAGTTAGTAGCTCCGCACGCGCCCCATAATTTAAAGCAAAGTTCAAAACCATGCCCGTATTGTCCTTGGTTTGCTCAATGGCCCGCTTAACAGCATCTTGCGTATGGCTTGGTAGAAACTCTTGGTAGCCCATTACATTGACTTTAACATTTTCCTTAATTAATTCAGGCACGAATGTATCAAAAAAATCAACAGGCAATTGCATTAAGAAATTGACTTCATCTGTTGGTCTCTTCCAATTTTCCGTTGAAAATGCATAAAGTGTTAAAACTTTAACGCCTAAATGACTAGCATGCTTCGTTATTTTTTTGACCGTATCCATGCCTTCTTTATGTCCAGCAATTCTCGGCAGTCTTCGATTCTGTGCCCACCGGCCATTTCCGTCCATAATAATGGCAATGTGCTGCGGAATTTGGCCTTCTTTATCAAAGGCGTACTGGCTTGCTTCTTCTACATATTTATTTTTTTGCGGAAAAAAACGTAACATCTTTTTCCCTCCATTCCAAAAAATCTATCTTAATTATTATAACAATAACTAATGCGAATGCCTATGCATAGTCCCTGAATTTTCCTGATAATTAAGAAATTCCTTGTAACTTTATCATTTATGGTCCTTTTTTAAAAGAAAAAAACTTAGACTTGGCAGGTAAATCAACATGATGTATCTGCCTAGCCCTAAAATTTTAAATAAACAACGGGACAGGAGCAGCTTCTTCGGAAATAAGCTGAACGTCCTTGAGAGACAAAAAGCATCTTTCAGAACTTTCTTCTTATTTCTTGAAGCTTAACACGCCTGTCCCGACCTCAAGTTTTTGTTCTATTGTCTTTTTCTCTTTATTCATTGACTGGAACAATGGCACCGTTCCATTTTTTCGTAATCCAATCTTGGACTTCTTTGCTACGTAACACTTTGACTAATTTTTTTACATTTTCGTTGTTTTCGTCTTCTTTACGAACCGCAATAATATTGGCATAAGGTGAACTTTCTTTTTCTAAGGCAATCGCATCTTTTTTCGGATTTAATCCTTGATCCACGGCAAAGTTTGAGTTAATTAAAACCGCAGCCCCTTCTTCATTGTCATAAAGAGTGGTCATGATTGCTGGATCACTTTCATGATTGAATTTCAACTTTTTAGTATTTTTATCAATATCATCGAAAGTAGCAGTTGTCCGGTCTACCCCTTCTTTCAGCGTGATTAAACCAGCATCTTCTAAAATCGTTAAAACACGTGGCCAATCTGAAACGGAAGAGCTAACGTAAATCGTTGAACCATCAGGAATTTCTTGTAACGATTTGTATTTTTTCGAGTAAAGCCCAACTGGTTCTAAATGAATCGCACCTGCATTCACAAAGTCATAATCATTTTCTTTAACCGCTTCATTAAAGAACGGCACATGTTGGAAATAGTTGGCATCGATATCGCCACTTTCCAACGCCTTGTTAGGTAGCACGTAATCTGTATAAGTCGTCACTTCTAATTTTACGCCTTCTTTTTCTAATAAAGGTTTTACATGTTCTAAAATCTCTGCATGTGGAACTGGTGAAGCTCCAACTTTCAAGACCGAGTCATCACTCTTTTTATTGCCGCAAGCCCCTAAAATTAAGACAGCTGCTGCTACAGTAATTACTGACCATAATGTACGTTTTTTCATCTTATTCCCTCCATTTATCGTTTATCTATTTTTTTAGCGACTGTATCCCCAAGCCATTGAATCGCAAAGACAATAATTAAGATACAAATCGTTGCTACTAAGGTAACTGTATTTTGACCACGTTGGAAGCCATCTTGATACGCCAAACTTCCTAAACCGCCCGCTCCAATAGCAGCTGCCATTGCAGTGTAGCCCACTAAAGAAATGGTTGTAACGGTTAAGCCAGAAACAAGCGCTGGCAGACTTTCTGGTAATAGAACTTTCCAAATTATCTGGAAACGATTGGCCCCCATTGCTTTGGCTGCTTCAATCACGCCTTTATCGACTTCACGAAAAGCAATTTCGACCATGCGAGCATAAAAAGGTGCTGCGGAAATAATCAATGCTGGTAAGGAGCCTTTGACACCAGACATACTCCCTAAAATAATTTTTGTAAAAGGAATTAACAGAACGATTAAGATAATAAACGGAATCGAACGGAAAATATTTACAAAAATGGCCACTAGCCAATACAGTAATCGGCTCAAAATCCCTTTTCTGCCTGACGTTTCAAAAAGTAGTAGTCCTAAAATCAGCCCTAAAATGGCGACCACTATGATTGAAATCCCTGTCATATAGAGTGTTTCAATCGTTTTTTCTTGTAGTTTACTTATATCAATTTGGGAAAAATCAAAGAAACTTGCTAAGCCACGATTATTCATTTCCAATCACCTCTGTTTCTACACGAAGTTTACGTAATCCTTCAATGGCTGCTAGAATATTTTGCTCTTCGCCTAATAATTGAATATAAAGAGAACCCACTGCACCCTGCTTTGTTTGCTGAATGTTCCCTTGAATAATACTGACTTCTACTTGATATTCTTGGACAATATGCGAGATAATTGGCAATTTCGCTTGTTCGCCGTGGAAAAGTAGGCGAACAATTTTTCCATTCGGATATTGTTCCAACATTTCTTCAACAACCAGTTCCGTTTCTTCAATGTTTTTATCCGCTTCTTGTTGGATAAAGCGTTTCGCAATTTCTGTTTGAGGCTTTTTGAAAATATCGATTACTTTACCTTCTTCAACAATTTCACCATATTCCATCACGGCTACGCGATTACAAATTTTACGAATCACGTGCATTTCATGGGTAATTAATACAACCGTTAAATTTAATTCTTGGTTGATTTTTAGTAGTAATTCTAGCACCTCATCAGTTGTCTGCGGATCCAAAGCACTCGTTGCTTCATCACAAAGCAAAATGTCAGGATTGTTAGCTAAGGCACGGGCAATCCCCACTCGTTGCTTTTGCCCACCAGAGAGTTGACTTGGGTAGGCGGTTTCCCGTCCTTCTAAACCAACCAACTTGATTAACTCTTCTGCGCGGCTTTTCCGATTTTGTTTTGGAACACCAGCAATTTCCAATGGGAGCATGATATTTTCTAGGACCGTCCGTGACCATAATAAATTAAAATGTTGAAAGATCATCCCAATTTTTTTACGGAAGTTTCGTAGTTCTTTATTTGGCAACAATGCAATATCTTGTCCTTGAATTTCTACTTCACCTTCTGTAGGTGTCTCAAGCCCATTCAATAGGCGAACCAACGTACTTTTTCCTGCACCTGAATAGCCAATAATGCCATAAATATCACCTGATTCAACCGTTAAATCAATATCTTTTAAAGCCGTGACTTTACCCGCTTTACCGGAAAACTCTTTTTTTACATGACGTAATTCAATTAATGCCATTTTGTTCTCCTCTTCTTTCTGTTCTACTTTCTTATTTTGAAGGTTTCGCACTTTTTATGAAACGAATTTGCTTAATAAAAACAAAAAAACTTCCATCCTTTTGCTATTACAGCAAAAAGGACGAAAG
>OKHK01000281.1_pt1 | contig 8628 bp, 6 predicted proteins | sample 1613011 | NCBI WGS metagenome assembly OKHK01 (sample SAMN04436831, study PRJEB24849) | human gut metagenome | biome: human gut; feature: NICU; material: stool | host: Homo sapiens | place: USA: Saint Louis, MO | collected 2011-08-09
CGAAGGGGCCGACGCCACCATCAGCAAGCTCATTTTTATCATAAGCTACAAAGAACGGATAGTAAATCAAGATGGCCACTAGAATTAAAACAATATTCAAAACAGCAGCACGCCAATCGCCGCCTGTCGCCATAAAGGCGCCAATTGGTCCTGGTAAGGTCCAAGGAGCGGTAAAGACAACTTCACTTACTAAACCTAATTTTGTGGCAAACCAAGCAATCGTTGCTAAAACCATTGGTGCAAAGATAAAAGGAATCATTAAAATAGGATTTAAGACAATCGGTACACCGAAAATAACTGGCTCATTAATATTAAAAATAGACGGTGCTAAAATAGCTTTTCCTAGTTTTGAACCATATTCTGATTTTGCCCGAAAGGCTAATAATATGGCTAAACCAATTGTGGCTCCGGCACCACCAATCCAAATGAACCATTGGTAAAAAGGTTCTGCCGCAATCCGAGGTAATGCTTCGCCAGCTGCTTTAGCAGTCGTGTTTTCCTCTAATAGTTGTAGCCATAGAGGACGCGCCAACGATCCTACGATTGAAGCGCCGTGAATCCCAAAGAACCAGAAAAATGTGGTTAAAAAGACCAACAGCAAGACACTCAATAAAGAGTCCGCTGCTTGAACTAGTGGTCCTACTAAGTTCCCTACAAATGTGTGCCAATCAAAGCCTAAATAATAAGTGATTGAACCAATCAATAACATGACAATTAACGTCGGAGTCAACGATTCAAATGAACGAGCAACAGCAGGTGGAACGTTATCAGGCATTGTAATTTTGAACTTAGACTTATCTGTCACTCGATAGATTTCGACAGCAATAATTGACGTCACAATCCCGACAAACATCCCTGCACCACCCAAATTAGCCATTGGTAAAACAAACCCTGAAACGCCAGCTGCTTTACTGGCTTCTTCAGGAATCGCTACAGGTACTAATGTTAATAAAAAAGCAATCGTAGCCAAAATCCCTCCAGAGACTTGATCAAGATTATATGATTTCGCTAAACTAGCGCCAATGCCAAAAGTCGCATATAACGCCATAATGTACATTGTCATTCGGTAAGGCAATAAGATTGTAGCAGCATTACTTGTTAAAAATTGAGTAATGCCCCAAGATTCTGGTAACGGCGGAAACGCAATAATTAGAAAAAAAGAACCGACAATAATTAAAGGTAATGTCGCAATAATCCCATCCCGCACCGCACGTAAATGGCGCTGATTGGCAATTTTAGCCATTGGTCCAGCTAGATGATTTTCAATCCAAACAGTCAGTTTATCTAACATAAATAACACTCTCCTCTGTTTTTCTCTTAAAAAATAACTCCTTTAATCAGCCATAAATAAGAGATAAGCTCTAATAAAATAAGAGAAATTAAAAACAACCAAATAAAACGCTTACAAAAACCTGTTTTCGTTTCAATAAAATAATGACTATACGCTAACGCAAAAGCAATCCCAACAGGCAAAAAAATCATGGCACCAATATTAAACGGCAGACTGAAAGTCCATAATAAAACACTCGGCAACAGGACACCACATAAGAACCCCATACTAAAAAGAAAACCGGCACTTTTAACTGAAAACTTAGGAACCATTGCTTGATTGTTTTCCATTTCAATTTCGCTCCTTTCGTTTGTTATTTTGTTACATTTAAAATTATAAGCTATTAAAAATATTATTTCAATCTATTCGCTAATTTAATACTAATTTTAAAATAAAAAACCAGTTCACTGAGTGAACTGGTTTTATGCTTATTCGACAAATTCAAATTCAAAATTACCAATCCGAACAATGTCGCCATCTTTCGCGCCACGTGCTCGTAATGCCTCATCGACACCCATACCACGTAATTGACGTGCAAAACGCATTACTGTTTCATCATGATCGAAATTCGTCATTTCAAATAATTTTTCTAATTTTTCACCAGATAAAACCCATGAAGCATCTGGTTCACGATCAATCGTAAATTCTGGACCTTCTGGTTGGAAGCCATAACGAACGGTTTCTTCCTCTACCACTTCATCTTCATATAATGGGAATTCAGGCGTTACTTCCAACAAGTCAGCTGTTGCATTTAATAAAGGTTCAATACCTTTACGAGTAACCCCAGAGATTGGGAAAATAGGTAGCTCATCAGCATACTCATCGGTGCGTTCCTTCGCAAGTTGCTCTTTAAATTTCGCTAAATTCTCTTCTGCTTCAGGCATGTCCATTTTATTGGCAACAATAATTTGAGGTCGCTCCATCAAACGTAAATTGTGTGAAGCCAATTCTTTATTGATTGCCAAATAATCTTCATAAGGATCGCGTCCTTCCATGCCACTCATATCAATGACATGTAAAATAACACGCGTCCGTTCAATGTGGCGTAAGAACTGTGTTCCTAAGCCGACACCTTGAGAAGCTCCTTCAATTAAGCCTGGCAAATCTGCTGCAGCGAAGCTTCGACCGTCACTAGTAGTCACCATCCCTAAGTTTGGAACTAACGTCGTAAAATGATAGGCACCAATTTTCGGACGAGCGGACGAGATAACAGAGAGTAACGTTGATTTCCCTACAGAAGGAAACCCAACTAAACCAACATCTGCTAAGACTTTTAATTCTAATTCGATTTTACGTTCTTGACCCGGTTCGCCGTTTTCGGCAATTTCTGGTGCAGGGTTTCTTGGGGAAGCAAAGCGAATATTCCCACGACCACCGCGTCCGCCTTTCGCTACTACTAAGGTCTGACCATTCTCAATTAAATCCCCAATTAAGGCTCCAGTTTCTGCATCACGAACTGTTGTACCTGGTGGAACTTTGACAAGTAAATCTTCTGAACCACGACCGTGCATTCCTTTACTCATACCATTTTCTCCAGGTGTCGCCTTAAAATGACGATTAAACCGGAAATCCATTAATGTGCGTAATCCTTCTTCAACAACTAAAACAACGTCGCCACCGCGACCGCCATCACCACCAGCGGGACCCCCGTCTGGTACATATTTTTCTCTACGGAAAGCAACCATTCCGTCGCCGCCTTTACCAGCTTTGACATCAATCGTCACTTGATCTAAAAACATGGACATATAATTTGTCCTCCTATTCTACTTCTACTATCTTTAATCACCTCAAAAAGCGTGATTCGAAAGTCTTTATTATTGTATCGGGAAAACAACCGTTTGTCTAGCAATTCTAGTTAGTTATCGTTGGAAAAAGCAAAATTTCTCATGAATCTTTCGCTTTCTTTTTGTCGCTTCGCTATCAGTCTTTTGACAAAAAAATTTTAGAGGTTCATACTATAGATAGTTGAAGAAAATCACTTTTTCAGCAAGGGTCCAAAGAAACACAAACATCTAAAGGAGGAATTTTTGTTATGACAGTCAAAGTAGGAATTAACGGTTTTGGAAGAATTGGTCGTTTAGCCTTTCGCCGAATAAAAGAAGTTTCTGATGATATTGAAGTTGTGGCTATCAATGATTTGACTAGCCCAACAATGTTGGCTCACTTATTACAATTTGACTCTACGCATGGCACCTATCCTGGCACCGTGACAGCCACTGAAAATGGCATTGTGGTTGACGGCGAAGAAACCCGTGTCTACGCAGAACCAGATGCAAGTAAAATCCCTTGGGTTAAAGAAAACGGAGTAGACATTGTCCTTGAATGTACAGGTTTTTATACCTCTGAAGAAAAAGCACAAGCTCATTTAGATGCAGGTGTGAAACGTGTGGTTATCTCTGCTCCTGCAGGCGCAATGAAAACAATCGTTTACAACGTCAATGATGATACACTTGATGCCAACGATAAAATCATTTCTGCTGGTTCATGTACGACAAACTGTCTAGCACCGATGGCTTACTTCTTAAATAATGAATTCGGTATTGAAGTTGGTACCATGACAACTGTCCATGCCTACACATCAACACAAATGCTATTAGATGGCCCTGTTCGTGGCGGAAATCTTCGTGCGGCACGCTCTGCTGCAGACAATACTATTCCCCATTCAACTGGTGCTGCTAAAGCAATTGGCTTAGTTATTCCAGAACTTAATGGAAAATTACAAGGCCATGCCCAACGTGTTCCCGTTGTGGATGGATCCTTAACAGAATTAGTTAGCATTTTAAAAACAAAAGTAACAGCTGATCAAGTAAATGAAGCAATGAAAAAACACACCATTGATAACCCTTCTTTCGGTTATGATAATCGTGAAATTGTTTCTGGAGACATAATCGGCACGACAGAAGGTTCGATTTTTGACCCAACGCAAACAGAAGTAACGACAGCTGGCGATTTCCAATTAGTGAAAACTGTGGCTTGGTATGACAATGAATATGGTTTTACTTGCCAAATGATTCGCTTATTGGAAAAATTCGCTAATTTATAATTCCAATGAATAAAAAACTGCCTTGCATAAATTAATGCAAGGCAGTTTTTTTAATGTTTACTTTGACAACTTTGACAAATACCATGAAAAGTTAAGCGATGATCTTTGACTAAAAAATGATACCGACTTTCAACAATTTGCTCTACTTCACCAAGCAAGTCTTCTTCCACTTCCTCAATTGTGCCACATTCTAAGCATAACAAATGGTGGTGAAAGTGTTTGGCGCCTTCTTTTCTTAAATCATAGCGAGCTAAACCATCGTTAAAGCTCACTTTATCAACGACTTTTAAGTCTGTTAAAATTTCTAGCGTTCGATAGACTGTTGCTAGACCAATTTCCGGACTTTTTTGTTTTACCAAGAAGTAAATTTCTTCTGCTGATAAATGATCTTTTTCATTTTCCAATAATACAAGTACGGTTGCTTCCCGTTGTGGTGTTAATTTAAAGCCTGATTCATGTAATTGTTTTTTTGTCTTTTTTAAAGCAGCAGTCGAATCCATTATTACAGCTCCTTGTTTAGAATGATTATAAATTAAGAAACTTAATTTATCAATCAAATTAAAATAATTATAAAAGAAATAACTGTAATTTGCAAGATATTCTCAATTAGCTACCTTAATTTTTTTCTTTTGATTGTTCCAACGAGCCAATTAGAATTGTTTTACCATCTTCTTGTTTAATTAATTTTTGTTTCATTAAATGGCCTAAGGCGCGTTTAAATTGAGCTTTACTAATGCCAAAGGTTTGTTTAATTTCATCAGGGCTTGATTTATCGGTGAAAGGAATTTGGTGATCGTTTGCTCTTTCTAAGAAAGTTAGAATCATTAACGCATCATCGCTGATTACTTCATGACTTCTTGGTTTTAATGAAAGATTCAATACGCCGTCCGGCCGCACGCCAATCACACGCCCCACTACTTTTTCACCTAAACGTGGTTCCTGGAATCGTTCAGAAGGATGGATAAATCCAATGTATAAATCATCAGTTAAAATATACGTTCCTGCAAGTTTCAGACGATATACATGCCCGGTTAAGTTTTGGTTTTGCATTTCAGCATTCCCACGTTTTGCCATTGCTTTAAAGACTTTTTCATCTGCTAATTCGCCCCAAATGCGGTCTTTACTGTCCACTTTTAAAGTAACCATTACTCGGTCTTCTTTTTTAGGCCAAAGTTCCCGCATAGTTGGTAATTCATCCAACGAAATAACGACATCTTTATCTGGTAAGCCAACATCCACAAAGACACCTAAATCACGTCTCGTTCCCGTGACAGTACCAAAGCCATAGCTACCAATACGCACAGTAGGAATTGTAGTTGTCAGTGCTGGCTCTTGTTTTTGATTTAAATAACCAAACCCTTCTACAGCCTCCCCTATAGCATGCGTACCTTCTTCTTTTTTTAAACGGAATGTGATGCCATTTTTTTGAACAAAATAAAATTGTTCATTTTCATCGACCACAATGCCGGTAAATGTTGTTGCTAGTAATTCTCTCATTTATCATTAACTCCTCAAGGAAAATCAATCGAACAAAAGATTTCCGCTTTTGTTCGATTGTTTCTATTTTCTTTTATTGCCCTGCATTACGAGAAGCGTTCCCTTTGAACCAACCTGTTTTAGCATTGATTGTAACTAAATACATGTGAACATTTTTCTCTGTAGTGCCTTCTAATAATTTTGATTGATTGTTTGTTGCATAAAGATTGTAGTAACCTTCGCCATTCACAATTTTGGCAGGTTCTAAAGAATATCCGCCAGGAACCACATAGCCACGAGCAATCACTGTGTCTAAGACTTTTTCTTTCACACCTGGTGCCCATGTCCACGCTGGATTGCTACTATCAGCGATATCGGCAACATCTGGCGCATAAAGCGGACTAGTGTAAACCCCGTCACTATTCGGCGCCGTGTAGCCATTCGCTTCTGTTTTTGCTGTTTCTTCCTTCTTAGCGTCCTCTTTTTTTGCGGCAGCAGCTTGTTTCGCTTGTTCTTCTGCTTGTTTTGCTTGCTCTGCGGCAGCTTGTTCTTCTGCAATTCTTTTCTGTTCTTCTTCAACCTTGGTTAACGCTTGGTCAGCTGTCGTGACTTGTTTGACCAGTTCTTTTTTCAGCTTATCACTTGTTACTTTATCTACTTCTGCCTTAGCAGCTTGATACGTGTCTCGATTCAGCTGATTGGTAGTTTTTCCATCTTTATAAATGACCTCAACCGCTTTTTTAGCTTTTTGTAATTGGTTGTATTGTTGGTTCGCTTGATCGATTGCTTGGTTCATCAATTGGTCAAATGGATCATTTCCTGTTAATTTCTTTACGGAAATTGGTTGATCAGCAGCTAAAATCGCCGGTTTCAACTCATTGCCATTGACAATCGGCGCCTCAAATAATTGGTTGATTTGTTGAATGGTTTGTTGCTTCACTTTCAATGTTTGAATTTGTTTATTTAATTGAGAATACTCTTCTGAATCTTTAATTTCCGCGACTTGTTTTGAGAGTTTTTCTGGACTAACAGTCACCATATCTGGTTTAATAAAAACTTGCTCCTTCGTGGTATAAAAGGCTGCTAGTTCATCTTTCAGCGTATCTGTTTTCTTGGTTAGTGCCGCCGCCTCTTGTGCGGCAGCTTTTTGCGTTTGATCATGATACGCCCAAGCACTACCTCCAGCTAATAAAACAACCGCAAGCGCAACGAAAGCCACTTTTTTTGATGATTTCTTCGGAGCAGGCGCTGGTTGAGCATTCCCAGTTTCATTCATCGGTGGTATCACACCTGAATCTGAAACTTTTTCCTCGGTTGCATCAGCTTCACTTGGTGCTTCTAGCGATGCTGCACTTGTTAACCCTTCTTCAGAATCTGAAATGGATTCAGTTGGTGTTTCGGCTTGGGTTAATACTGCCTCACCGCTGTTTTCTAACTCTTGGGTCTCTGCAGTTTCTTCTGATGGATTTTCAGACATTTCTGTATCTGCTCGATGCGCTTGAATATAAGCTTGCAAAGTTTCGTTTGGTGTTACATCTTGATCTTCTATCGGTGGTTGTGAAAAAATTTCTTCTTCAGAAGTGGTAGAGATAACTTCAGTTCCTGAAATCTCTGTTAAAGCTTCCTCTTCAGACTTCACCGTCTCAGATACCTCAGCTGTTTCTGCTTCAACAGTAGTTGTTTCTTCCGTTGTTTCTTCTAAATTAACTGCTTCGTCCGTTGCTAGTTTTTCTTCTGTTGAATGAGTAGGCGTCTCTTCTGTCGCTGGTGTCGACTCCTCCACCGAATCATGAGTCTCCTCACTAGCCCCTTCTTGAAGCGATGTTTCTAGACCAGAAACATCCTCTGAATCAGAGACTATTAAGTTATCTTCTGTCGACTCTTCTTTTTTGTCATCATTACTTTCTTCTTCTGGTGATTCGCCAAACAGTTCCATCACATGGCCTAAGCTCATATCTTTTAACTCAGACCATTCAATATTCTCATTTAATTGATCTTCGTGTTGTTCATTTTCCTGTGTTTCAAAATCTATATTTGTTGAAGTCGTTTCCGCTTCTTCTTTATCAACTGTTGTGTCAGTTAGTGAATAGCCACATGTTGGGCAGGTCGTTAATTCTGCATCGAATTCGTTCCCGCACTTCGGACATTTTTTTGTCATTCTTCCGCCTCACATTCTGCTAATATTCCATTACTTCTAATTTACCACAACTTGCGCCTTCTTCCAATAACTAGCAATGACATTTAGAGACTTTTTAAAAAACAAAAGCGGCTCTTCTCGCATGCACGAAAAGAGCCGCTAAACGGTATGTTTATTCTAAAAAGTCTTTTAATTGTTTTGAACGAGAAGGATGTCTTAGTTTTCTTAACGCTTTTGCTTCAATTTGACGAATACGTTCGCGAGTGACACCGAAAACTTTTCCGACTTCTTCTAGCGTACGTGTCCGACCATCATCTAAACCAAAACGTAAACGTAAAACATTTTCTTCACGGTCTGTTAAAGTATCCAGAACATCTTCTAGTTGTTCTTTTAACAATTCGTAAGCTGCATGTTCAGCAGGACTTGTAGCATCTTGGTCTTCAATGAAATCACCTAAATGTGAATCATCTTCTTCACCAATTGGTGTTTCTAAAGAGACTGGCTCTTGTGCGATTTTTAGGATTTCACGAACTTTTTCTGTTGGTAAATCCATTTCCGCACCAATTTCTTCTGGCGTTGGTTCTCTACCTAAATCTTGCAATAGTTGGCGTTGAATCCGAATCAATTTATTGATTGTTTCAA